>Ga0180009_10001999_pt1 | contig 24134 bp, 27 predicted proteins | sample OS_PC_MetaG_FD_123537 | JGI IMG/M metagenome (GOLD analysis project Ga0180009, IMG submission 123537) | Groundwater microbial communities from the Aspo Hard Rock Laboratory (HRL) deep subsurface site, Sweden - OS_PC_MetaG | ecosystem: Environmental > Aquatic > Deep subsurface > Groundwater...
AGGCGTCGAAGCACTTCGCCGACCAGATCCGCAACAGCACGAAGTAGCCCGTGCACTTCCCTCGCCGATTCCAGCCACCCATGGTCGAAGAGACCATCGCTGCGCAAGAGCACTTCGCTGTACTGCCGTCGATGCTCATCAACCAGCTCGTGATGATCCCGGCGAGCGGTAAGAAGATCCCGTTGTCGTACGAAGGAAACCCGTATCTTAGACAACAGATAGATGCGTTTCCATCACACCCAAAACAGATGTTTATGTACGGACGTCAGACTTACAAATGTCTTGAGGAAAATCAACGGGTTAGGATGGCCGACGGCGGTTTCAAGCCGATCAAGGACGTCTACGTCGGCGACGAAGTCCTGTCGTTTGATGAGAGCACAAACCAGCTCGTAACCGGCGTCGTCTCCTGGAAGTCCCCACGGTACAAGAAGCGCTGCATCTGTGTTCGAACGTGGCGTGGTGAGCAGGTGATCTTCGGTGAGACCCATCCGCTGCGCGAGGAGCGCTCATGGACTCCGGTAAAGGACCTCCACATCGGGTCGAACGTCGCCCACGTCGTCGGAGACAAGGTAGACTGGGGCTTCATCCGTGTGATGGACGACGTCGGAGAGCAGTGGTGCTACGACCTCGCCGTTGATGGCACGTCGAGCTTCATTGTCGATGGCCTCGTCACCCACAACAGCACGTCGATCTCAGCGCAGATACATGCGTACATCAACACCCTCGGGATCACGTGGCAGTACGTGTCAGCGACGATGGAGCAGGCGCGCGAGTTCTCGCAGTGGAAGCTGGACGGCGCCATCCGCGACTCCGACATCCTCTCCGGGTTCTTCGACCAGTCCGGCAACCGTCGCCCCTACAACGTGAAGCGGAAAGAGTCCTTCGCCGGCGGCCGTGTGTTGATCGGCACCGCCTACGGCGACGCCGCTCGAATCCGTGGTAACCCCGCCGACGCGCTTTCCATCGACGAGATCGCCCTCGTCGACCTCGACGCCATCGGAGTGCTCCGGGAGTGCCTGTCTGCGTCCACGTACGGCTGGGAGCTCCACGCAGGTACGCCGCTGTCGACGGACAACCCGCAGTGGATCATCTGGTCGGAGCGTTCGAAGCAGCACGAGTGGGCCGTACCGTGCGACCGCCACTCTCCTCGGGTGTGGAACATCCTCGGCGTCAAGAACCTCACGCCCTATGGAATCATCTGTGAGCGCTGCGGCGAGCCCATCGACACGCGCAACGGGCGTTGGATCATTACGGCGGAGCCCAACCTGTACACCTACGACTCGTACAGGTTGCCGCAGATCGCCAGCCCGACAGCGAAGTTCGACGAGATCGTTCGCAGGCTCATCGACGAGCCGGTGATCACGATGCGCGAGTCTTTTGCGTACTCCGTCGAGCAGGCCTCGGAGGTCTTCAGTGACCACTTCCTCACGCAGATCTCAGAAGACAACCTGCGCATCTCACCAGAGAACTTCGTGCGCTTGTCCACGACGCGCCCGATGGTCGCAGGCATCGACTGGGCGCAGCCGGACCCGAAGGACCCGCAGGCAGCGGGTGCGGCGACGACGCTCACGTTGGGCTGCTACACCGGTCCGGAGAAGTTCACGTGGATTGCAGCGTTCCGCTTCCGTGGAGATCCAGACCGCGACCTCGACGAGATCTGTCGCATCATCGACTCAGTCCATGCACACCGCATCGTCGCAGACCACGGCGCCGGGTACAGTCGAAACATTCGGATGATGCAGCGATACAAGTTCCCGCGGTTCATGGCGTGCAAGTACAACCGTCAGGACGAGCCGATCAACATCAATCCGAAGAGCTTCAGGCTCTCGGTGGACCGAAACACCTGCCTCGACGCGCTGGCGACCAACATCCGGATGCACCCGAATAAGTACAGCGTCCCGTGCCGTCGAGACATGGAGCGAGCGCACTGGTGGCAGGACCTACGCGCCGTCCTCGTCGAGTACGACAGCCTCGGACGCACGTTGTTCGTGAAACGCTCCGGTAAGACCGACGACCACTGGCACTCGATGTTCTATTGTTTCCTCGCCGCCCACACGATCCATCCCCGTCTCGACGTCTTGGCTCCCATCGTGACGAAGACAATGGACGACGACTAGCTTGAAGGGCATGAGATACTGTAGTATCGTGTCGTAGAGAACTTAGGAGGCTTCCATGGCCGAATTTCAGCCTTCCGATTACACCGAGATGGCCGTCAAGGCCAAGAACGCGCTGATCGACACTGGCGTGCCGCTCAACGCCGCGATCGCCAAGATCGCCGAGGCGGAGAAGCTGGACACGAAGCAGACGCGGCTCGTCGTGAACCTCGCGAACCGTTTCGCCAGGAACGCGATCGCCAAGCACGCGACCTTCGTCGAGTTCGACGTCGCCGATCCAGAGGCTGTCGACAAGATCGTCGCAGCGGGTCGTGTGGCACGCGTCCTCGAGAAGAAGGCGGAGATGCCGTCGCAGGGGTTCAACATGCAGCCCACAGGGCCCGTGCAGGTCAACCCGCCGGATCCGGAGTGGGGCGCGCCCATGCCGGCGCAGGACTTCACCACGCTGACACAGAAGATCCAGGAAGCGAAGGTGAAGCTGGCGATGTCGCTGCAGAACCTCGACGCTCAGATCGACGGGCTTCTGAAGATGGCAAGCTGCGAGATCACCCAGGGCGAGATGCTCATGGCCGCCGCTGTCGTCGACGGCATGGACGCACCGTTCTGCACGCACTACTGCCACAAGAAGCTCGACCCGGACGCCTGCAGCGACGTGGCGAAGTACGCTGGGATGGAAGTCGACGAGAACGACGAGCTCGTGAAGGCCTTCGTTCTCTTGAAGGAGGCGTCGCACGAGTACGTCACGCTGCTTCCCGAGCTGGAGAAGGAGGCGATCCTTGGCGGGATCGCCAAATTTCTGATGAAGAACCCGATGGGCAAGCTCGGTGCGTTGCTGTTCGGGTCCGCGCTGCTCGGCGGAGCCAAGTCAGGCACGTCTATGGCGAAGAAGGGAATGAGTGTCGGTGCCGGCGTGCCTGGAGAGATCACCTCCATGCGCTCGAAGCTCGGAATGCCTGCGCTCACACCGATGGGGGTGTAACGATGAAGGTACCCACGCACTCGTTCCCGTCGCCGTTCGCTCTCAAGTCAGGCAGCGGCATCGGGCAGTCGATCATGCGCGCGCTCAAGGTCGGTGGGAAGATCACCGCGCTGGGTGCGCTCGCGCCGATCACGTCGCTGGCGCTCCTCGGGCTCCTCGAGCGCAAGGACAGGGCGTCTGAGCGCATGTCCCGTGGACACGACTTTCGGAAGGTGCTCGAAGAGGCCCCGTCGCTGGCGAAGGATCGGGCGATGGCGGAGAAGCACTTCCGCACCTTGCGTCGGGTGGCTCCGGACATCTCCAGGGACCCGGTTCTCGCTGCAGGTCTCGTGAAGAAGCTCAACGCCTACGCCGACCGCGAAGACGGTGGCGTCGATCCGTCGGTCATCCAGAACCTTCTGATGCGCCCGGACACGTCGCCCATGAAGAAGTGGGACGTCGCTTCGCGGACGCTTCCGCAGACGAAGGTCGACATCGCAAGCTGGGAGCTGTAAATGAAGATTGGAAAAGAGCTCCAGAAGATGGCCGGCGACTACACGAAGCGGATGATGGCATTGAACGCCGGTGGACTCGAGCGCTCCGCCGAAGCGGCGAACAAGCGCGAGGCGCTCGTTGGCAAGCTGCACGCGAAGCTCACGAGCCCAGCACTGAAGACACCGGGAAAGCCCGAGTCCCCTCTCGCCAAGGCACTCATGACCACGTCGGTCAAGCGTGGGAACGAGGCGCTCACAGCTACAGAAAAGGCAGAGGACGCCAAGCGTGTGCTGCGCGGGTTCAAGTCTCCCGACGCTGTCACGCGTGCGTCTCTCAGGAAGAAGGGGGGCTAATCGTTGGCGACCCCAAAGAACAACGTCGTTCCGATCGACTTCACCCAGGGTATCGAGAAGCACTGGGAGGTTCCGGAGACGACTGTTCTCGGAACACGGTCGATGATATCGCTCGAGTTGCAGAAGCATGCGTCGATGGGGCTCACCAACGACGAGGCGCGCCACCTCACACCCGAGCTCGCGAAGTTCGTCAATTCGCTCAAGAGCGACGCCAACTCCACCTATCAGATTGTCGTGCCCATCGGGATTGGGGACATCTGGGGCGTCAACTTCCGCGGTGACCTCGTCTACAGAGACCAGATGGTCCCGGACGTGGACTCCGAAGCGTACCGTGCACGCCCGTACGGTTACCCGACGTTCAACACGGCGCACTTCTTCGCGCACCACAAGAACAAGCCTGCGCAGGGCCACCCCATCCTCGGGGACGTGCCCTTCGCGACGCTCAATCCGAAGATGAATTGGATCGAGATGGTCGTCAGGTCGCACCTCCCGTCCGTCGAGGAGAGTCATCCGGAGCTGCTGTCGGCGATCATCAGCGGGGAGTTCCCGGTGAGCATGGGCTTGCTCGCCATCGCCGACGTCTGCCTGAAGTGCGGCAACGTGCGCAAGGGACCGGCAGCACGGCCCTGCGTGCACATCCTCCCGCCCAGCCAGGGCGGTGAGCTCGGGCGCATCTACGCCGACGCCTCCGTCGCCGGGATGAGTAACATCCAGCCGCGGTTCTTCGACATCTCCTACGTGAATCGCGGCGCCGACTCCATCGGGTTCGCGTTGAAGAAGGTCGCCAAGGCGGACTTCGAGCAGACGCGTGAGACCATTGTGATCCGCGACGCCATCGCTCAGATGAAGCAGAAGGGTCTCCTGGATAAGGTCAAGAAGATCCCGAAGAAGGGCGACACCGGTGAGCTCGAGAAGTACTCGAAGCTCAAGAAGGCTGTCAGCGCTCTCTCCGCAGAGGAGCCTGACATCGAGCCCGTCGCGTTGAAGAAGATGGCCGAGGCTGGTGGCCTCGGTCTGCTCGACGCCATGGCGCTGTCTGGGATGCTGCTTCGACCACACGAGTTCCAGACCGCCTACCTCGGTGCCGTGCACCCCGCGCGCGCGGGTGAGCTGATGCTGGCGAAGCGGACCTTCCCGATGTCCCCGACGGATCTCGTCGGGATGCCGTCGATGAGCGACCTCCCGTTCCGTGTGGCACCGTCGGGCGTGAAGATATGGGTCGGGCAGAACTTGAGCCCGTGGAAGTCCTGGGACGCTCAGATGCTCATCCACCGGATGCTCGCGCCGCAGCCGGTGATCCAGTCGGTGACCCCGCAGCAAGCGTGGACTCCGAACGTCAACGACATGACGATGAAGATGCAGTACCTGCAGTACCTCGCGAAGGCGTTGTCTGCGGTCATGGAGAAGGCGGCCTCCTATACCGGACCGAACGGGATGGAGCTCGTATACGACTCCGACGCGCTCGAAGTGCAGAAGGAAGCCTCGCTCGGTGCACTCGCTGCGGTTCTTCCGGCGCTGTACTTTGCGAAGCTTCTTGGCGCTGACGTCGCCGCCGGAGCGTTCCCGGGCATCGGCGCGTCGCAGGATCTCACCGGAAGCGGAAGCAGCGTCGAGCGCTCGTTGCTCCAGAAGCTCATCATGTTCAACCCGTTCCTGGCGACCAGCTTCGCCGGGATCGCCGGGAAGGGCGGCAGCGCTATGGTGAACAAACTCGACGACCTGTTGTTGCGGAGGTTGATGAAGAAATGAGCCAGTACGCATCTAGCTACGGACCATACGCGCAGGAATCTTTCATTGCGCAGCTGTCACCATTGAAGAAGGCACTGCTGCTCGGTGCCGGCGCGCTCCTCGCGCACCGCGCAGGGATCGGCATCAAGCGGGCCCTGATCACGACGAAGATGCGCACCGGCGCGATGAAGGCGCTCCCGCGAGAAGCGAAGATGCGCATGCTGAAGGAGATGGGGTTGAGCAAACCCTACGAGAACTGGGCAAAGAAGAAGATGTCATGAGCGTCAAGGGTAAGCTGTTGAAGTTCGCCGTGCGCCATGGGATCATTTCGAAGCCGAAGGCGGTAAAGATGATCCTGAAGCACTATCGCAAGCGGCTCGGTCTGTAGGGGGCGACTGTGGACAAGAACATCGGACAGGCCGTAGAGGCGCTCATCGAGAAGAACGCAGGCGGGCTACAGAGCACTCTTCGTGCGCTAACCAAGCTCCGTGGGTTGAAGGCGGCCGGAACGGCGTCTGCTCAGCAGCTTGCGCGTCTTGCAGGCCTCGAAGCAAAGGCTGCTGGCCGTGTCGGTCGCTCTGGGATGAGCGCGCTAAAGGGTGTTAGCTCTCCGTCGCAGGTAGGGCAAGCGTTCGGAGGCAGAGTCGCAGGTGGGCTCGGTACTACCAATGCTGCTCGTGCTGCTTCGCATAAAGCCGGACTGATCTCCAATCTCGGCTCCGGAAATAAAAGAGCGTTCGAAATACAGGAAGGCTTGCGCAAGGGCACTGCGTCAAAGCTGAAGTTCGCTAAGGGTTCACAAGTAGGAGGATCCTACTCAGTCAGTGCAAACGTACGGCCGATTGGGGACAGAGGCTTCCTGCGCAACAAGTTCGGCATAGGTGCCCCTGAGACTGTGGGCAGCAAGCTGCGCACGATGGAAGCTCTTTCGGCGCAGCAGGCGGCGCAAGCTCGAGCCAAGCAGCAGGCGTCTTCGATGCTTGGCGGTGCTGAGCGCATGAGCGCTGGCGGCATGCCGCCGCGTGGACCCGTACCACCTACTCCGAAGCCGCAGCCGAAAGCTCCGGTACAGACTCCTCCGGTGACCCCGACTCCCACGCCTACGGTACAGCCGCAGGCGCCGCCCGTCCAGACGCTGGTACCGGATCCTACGCTCGGACGCACGGTCGGCGCGCAGGCCGAGCAGCTCGCCAGTAACGTGCAGCGTCCTGGATTTTGGCAGCGTACTCGCTTGAACCCAGTGAACTGGGGGGCTGAGGGTGCGCATCAGCGGCAACTGCACGGTCAAGCGAAGGCGTTCGCCAAGACGCAGGTGGTCAATCGTCGTGCACTCGAGAGTGCCGGGCAGATGCAGACGGCGCGGACCGCCGACAAGGCGTGGGTCGAGCAGATGCGCGGTACAGGCATGAGCGACGACGCCATTCGTGTGAAGCTCCAGCAGCGAGGCGGCGGTCAGCACCAGCTCGGGAATCCCGGTTCGTACGCCGACGAGGTGATGGGTATACCGGGAGCGAAGACCCCGGCGAAGGTTCCCGGCGGTGGCGACAAGGTCGTGCGGGACAGCACCGGGAAAATCGTCAGCGAGGGCGGCGGCGGTTCGCTCGGGCAGACCCCGGTCGGCGAGAGCGCGAAGAAGCTCTCGCAGATGTCGCCGGCGCAGTACATGGAGTGGATCAAGGCGAACCCCGGCAAGGCCGCCCTCGGCGGGCTCGGCGTCGTCGGCGGGATGCACGTGGCAGGCAATGTTCTGGGTGGTGGCAGCCGTCGTCGTGGCGGCGGCGCCATCGCTACATACTAGGAGGCCAAGATGGCGCGCGACTACGACGACCTGGATTTCCTCGAGGAGCTGGAGAAGGACGCCGGTGTCCTCGGACTGCCCGGTGTCGCCGCTCTCAGCCGGCGCGCGATGCTGAAGCGCATCTCCGCCACCATCGGCCCGCACGCAGAGCAGGCGCTGCGTGGAAGCCCGATCGAGATGCGCGCGGTACACAAGATGCTGCGCAACATCCCGAAGGGCGGCACCACCGGCACCGCCGACCTCTCGCAGGTGGCGCCTGGGTTCCACCAGTACATCCTGAAGGGCAAGAAGCTCGAGGGCGAGATGCTGAACCGGCTCGTATCCCCGGACAAGCGCTCCGCTCTGGTGCGCCCGGCGACGCCGGATTCCATCCACGGGATCCTCGGTCAGCAGATGAAGCGCAACCCGCTCGCCACGCTCATCGCCGGCGGCGGTCTCGGTCTCGCCGCGAAGCGTCTCTATGAAGGCAAGGGCAAGGACAGCGATCGTGATCGCTCCGGGTCCCGCGCCATCGTCCTCTCCTGATCCTAGATACCTCCTTTTTTAGTATCGAGTACTCACGTTCCGCGTTTTTCGTATTGACAGGTCTGTTTTCATAACGGTACCATGGTGCTGTCATCGAGAGAGCGCTTCCGAGCGCGAAGACCTCAATCCCACACAAAAGGTTCAAACGAGGAGGAATCCATGAGCGGAAAGACTTGGGACGACGCACTGGCAGCGCTCTCCACGACCCAGGAGGAGCGAGACGGTCAGATGCTGAAGAAGATCGCTGACATCGGCGATGCGCTGGAATCGCGTGGGACGAACTGGGGCGAGCTGGAGAACCAGCAGGCCGCAGCCATCCTGGAAGAGGCCGGAATCGGACCCGACGACTTCGCGCGGCTCGTGGAGTCGCAGCCCGAGGGTGCCGGAGCCGACGAGTCCAAGCTCGACGCCGAAGGCAAGCCCATCGTCGAGACCGCCGAGGGTGGCGTCCCCGAGGGCGAGGTCGAGTTCACCGACGAGGTCAAGGCAGACTTCAAGGCGAAGGCTCAGAGCATGACGGAAGAGGGGTGGCTCTCCTTCGTGAACGAGCTCACCGACGCGCAGGCCGAGAACGTCATGAAGCTCCTCGACGCAGACCCCGAGAAGGTGGCGGCGTGGGTGGAAGCCGAAGAGGCCTCCTACTACGGCACCATGCGCGCGTTCGCGGACATCGAGAAGGCGGCCAACGCGGTCCCCGAGGTCACCGCAGCGGATGCGGCCACCGCGGAGATCAACACGCTCCTGGACAAGCACCTGCCAGCCGGCGACAAGTAGTCGCCAAGGAGACGGGCTATGACGCGCACCATCGCAGAAATCACCGCAGGCAAGTCGATCGACGCTCTCGTCGACGATTACCTCGGCGGCGACGCGTCCTCACCCAAGGCAGGTTCGGATGGAACGGAGCACGTGGCTTCGGCTGCAGACATGGAGGACGACTTCTCGAACGTGGCGCCCGGGTTTCCCGGTCACCTCGAGAAGCTCGCCGACTGGTGTGACGGTCTCGTGGACCAGCTCGAAGAGCTGCCCAAGACGGCTGCGCTCACAGGTGATCTGCGGTACGAGTTCGCCGACGAGCTGCACGCACCGCCCGCTGTGGGCAAGGACCCGACCATCGAGTCCATGCTCGACCGCGTGCTGCGCGCAGGGAGGAAGTCATGAGCATGACCGCAGGTGATCTCGCGACGGCCCTTCGCTCCATGTCGGAGAACCTCCGATACGCCGCGGGAAGAATCCAGACGCTGGAGAAGCAGGCTGCGGAGAGGGAGGTCTCCATCAAGGAGTCCAGTCTTGCCCAGACGCTGATCCAGTCCGGGTTCGCAAAGGACGAAGATGACGCTCGGGACAAGCTTCGGAAGCTGGCCAGCAAGAGCCCGGTGGAGGTCGCAGCAGACATGCTGTCCGGCCCCATGGACTTGTTCGTCAGCGACGGGGACGCCCCGGGCACGAATGACATCGGAACCGATCGGATCCTGACCCCGGATGGCGCGTTGGCGTATTTCCGCGGCAGCTCCGACTGAATCAAAGGAGACCATCATGGCCACAGCTGCACTGCCGACACAGAGTGCGCAGAAGCCGAACATCCGGATCCTGAACCGGGTGAAGCTAGGCGAGTACGTCACCAAGGTCACCCCGCCCGACACGAACCTGCTCGAGGGCGAGTGGCTCATCACGGCGACCACCGCAGGGTGGACCCGCGCCCTCAGCGCCTATTCCGCCCTCGCCATCAAGGCGTGCTTCCCCGTCATCGGGAAGCTGAGCGAGCACATGAACAAAGCGCTCCGGACGAGTGCCCGCGGTCCCCAGGGCGCCGTTCCGCTCTACCTGGGTGCGCTCCCGCTCGTCATCGAGACCAAGGTCTACGACACCTACGACAGCTTCGCGGTGGGAGCCATCGCGTACATCGGCGACATCGTCGTGGACGACCTGGGGGTCTACAACGGCCTTACCATTTCGGGGTTCATCGACGCCAACACCGGTATCGCCGCCGGTCGCGTGCTGAAGGCTCCTGCGAACAACGGTGGCTGGCTGCGCGTCCTCGTGACGTTCTGCTGAGCAAGAAGGAGAAACACAATGAACGCACGTGACGCACTGGAACTGAACCGCCGTTGGGCGCAGAACTGGAACACCGGTGAGGGCATCGAGAAGAACGCCGCCTTCAACCGCCGGTGGATCCGGGACCACGCCGACGAGGCCTCCTTCTTCGAGAAGGTCATCAAGGCCGACACCGTCAACCCCGAGGAGTGCGACCGCAGCGTCGACTCCAAGACCCCCGTCATGATCGAGGAGATCCGCGAGGGTTCCTGGGCGATGCCGATCACCTTCGACGGCGAGACCGCCGCCGAGGTGCGCATGGGCTCGCGCTACCTCATCACCTTCCAGAAGCTGCAGACCGCGGAGCACCGCTACCGCCTCGAGGAGCTCTGGACCTCCCGCCGCCCCGTCGTGGAGCAGCTGAAGGAAGACGTCGCGGCGGCCTACGTCGACGCGAAGGACCGCGTCTTCGTGGTCTACACCGACGTCGCCTGCTGGTACTCCTTCCAGGCCGCGTACGCCGGTATCAAGCTGGCCCTCTCCACTCTCGAGGCCGGCACCGCCACCGAGATGGGCGTGTACAAGTCCACCGCGGCGAAGCTGGCGACCAACGCCGTTGGAGACCCCGACGACAACTTCACGATCCAGCCGCTCCGGAAAGAGGATGGCACCATCCTCCTGCGCGCCTTCAACACCCAGCAGGGTGAGCAGCTGAAGGCCAACACCATGCTCATCACGGAGTACGACTACGTCGGCGTGACCGACTGGGACCTCTCCGAGGTGGGTGATGCGAAGGTGTCCACGAGCATCAACTCGGTCAACGGGTACAACGACCTCAAGGACATCCGGATCGTCCGGACCATCAAGCAGCGCTGGCTGCGCCCCGGCAACATCTACGCGTGGGCCGACTGGGACTACGTGGGAAGCCACTACCGGATCGGCAAGGTCGACACCTACCAGGAGAAGCGCGGCACCGAGGTCATGTTCTTCAGCTGGGGCGTCGAGGCCTTCGGCTACGGCAACATCGCGGGCGTCCGGAAGCTGGAGCTCTTCTCCGCCTCCGCCAACCCCGAGAGCGACGCCACCGAGGACATCGGAGTCGACGCCGTGCAGCCCTTCGCCGAGGACCACATGATCCTCAACAACAGCGCCAGCGATGGCGGCTGGGTCCCGACGGTCGAGCTCGCGTAGCTCGACTTTACTTGCCGCAGGAGGCCTACCTGATGTATCGCATCAAGACCATCCAGCGGGGGAAGCGCCCGATCAGTTCGAGATCGACGTGGATGCGGAAGCTCTCGGGTTTCCGCTACCCGTCGATCCCGATGATCGGCAACCAGCGCTTCACGCCCGCGCAAGAAGTTTCAGTGACCGCAGCCTTCCTCAAGCGGCACCAGAGAATAATCCTCGCGCTAGTCGAGGCGGGGATCGTCAAGGTGTTCGCTCGCGACAAGGAGGTCCGGCTCCCGGTACTCAAGGACCTCGTAGCGAAGGTCGTAGAGGTCGTCGAAGAGGTCGATGAGCGCGATCAGCCGAACGAGTACGAAATCGTGCACGACGGTGTGCTCTACACGGTTACCGAGGACGACCTGCTCCTCAAAGGTGGTGTGCCTGGGTTCTGGGTCGACCGGGATCCAATCGACGGCGGGCCAATCAGGGTGTTCGTATCACCTGATCCGAGCAATACCGTAAGCATCGACGGCAAGCCAGGACCGGCTGCCAGCTTGCGCCCACCTGACTCTCTCGCAGATCTTCAGGCTCGCGAAGACGACGGCACGTTCGTCGGAGACGACCCGGAGACTCCGGACGTCAACGAGGCCTGGAAAGACGGTGAAGCACCTATCGTGGTGCCTACGCACGAGCCGGGTGAGGTCGCTGACCACGCGGCCTACGACGCAGCGCTGGAAGACGGCACGCTCACCGAGGTGACCGCTCTGGAGCCGGAACCCGAGCCCGAGCCTGAGCCGGAACCAGAGCCCGCCCCCGAGGACATCGACGAAGCGGCCCCGGAGTTCCCGGGTCCGATGTCCACGTACACCAAGATGAACAAGGTCCGTCTGGTCGAGCTGCTGTCAGAGCACTTCGACGGCATCTCAGAAGAGATGACCAAGAAGGCGCTCCTGGCGGAGGTCGCCAAGTACCTCGTCGAGGAGGACTGAGCCATGGTGCGCGTCTGGAACGTCAGTCACAGGGTCGGGAAGCGAAGCACGGTGATCGTCAACAAGACGTCGCTGCGTCCGGCAGAGTCTGTGCTCGTCGACGACGCGCTCTGGGAGCGCCTCAAGAAGAACCCGCACCTCACAGACGTCAAGCCAGTGCCGACACCGGCGCCGGCACCTGCGCCCGTGCCGAAACCCGCGCCCAAGCCGAAGCCCATCGTGAAGGTGGAGGAGCCGCCTGCTCCCGAATCTGAGCTGACACCGGCGCCGATTGTCAATCTCGACGAGATGACGAAGGCGGAGCTGTTGTGGGTAGCCGTAGACAGCGGCATCGACGCGAAGTCTTCGATGACGAAGGCCGAGATCCGGGCGCTTCTCGAGGGGGAGTAACCCCATGGCCGGTCCGCAGCCTACGTCGTCGGACTTCAACGGTCGCGTCAACCAAGCCGTGCGGCAGTTCATGCGAGACTTGCCAGAGTTCCGCAAGCGGTTCGAAGGAAAGTTCGTCTTCGAGGACGACGAGATCGACTTCCACGTCGAGATGGCCCTTGACCGAATCAACTCGCTCGTGCCGGTGACGACGTGGTCGGCGAGTACCGTCCCGTACAGGTCGTGGATCATCCGTGCTGTGGCAATCAGTCTCGCAGAGTCCAGGTTTCAGCAGCTCGAAGGCGAAGAGGTCACCGCGCAGGACCCCGGTGGAGTCACGGCGACGTTCCCGGAGTTCCAGAGCCTCGGGCAGCGTCTCGGCAGAGCGTGGGTCGGACTCGCAACAGAGGTCGTCCAGGGCAAGCAGGCGATCAACCTCAAGGGATATCTGAGCAACGCCGACGGCATCTCGAGTGTCTATGGCGGAAGGGAGTTCTGAGATGGAAAGGCTCGTCACAACCACGTTCGAGGACATCAAGGTCCTGAGCGATTTCGTGCGCGGCCGCCGCATCGGAGCGCGCGGTGCAATGACCGCCGGTTCTGGTATCGTTACAGTTGAGGATACCGAGGTCAACTTCACGACGCTAGGCGTAGTCGCCGGCTTCTTCGTCTACGACATCACTACGTCGGAGGTGGCGGAGATCTCGGTAGTCACTGCTACCAAGCTCACCGTACCCGCTGGGGCGTGGGCCAACACGAACGTGTACGAAGTCCGATCGCCTCCGATTCCGATCAATAAGATCGTGCACATCGGGCAGAGCACTGACGGTCAGTGGGTCCTCTGCTACTTCAAGGACGACGGCTTCACGCTGAAGTAGAAGGTAGCAGGAATGCTCAACTTTGAGGTCACGATCGCCGGGGACGACGCCTACAGGGTATCCTGGAGGTTGTCGGGTACCGAGTTCGCGGCCGATACGCAAGTTGAGATCCTTCGCAGCCCGAGCTTTACCGGGCCCTACGAGACCATCCTCCCTCCATCGCGTGACATCACAGACTTCGTCGACACGATGGTGCATCACCGCGTGCGCCCGTTCTACCAGATCCGCATCCATCGTCAGGGCAGCGACCCGGTCACGTACCCGTCGGTCAGCGGAGTCACCGTGGCTCCGGAGCAGGACGGTGACATCCGAGCAGTGATCCGAGAGCGCATTCGAGCGATCCGACACGGCGGGGGGCGGAAGATCCTCTACTACCCGGTGAAGACCTCCGGTCCGAAGTGCCACTGCTGGGACAAGGTCAGCCGCAAGGCCGAGGTGCACAACTGCAGGTCGTGCTTCGGGTCGCACTTCCACGGCGGCTTCTACAACCCGATCTTGCTGCACGCTGCCATCGGGAGCCCGAACACGCAGTTCTCCGAGCGCTTCCGCGTCGACGGGCAGGTCTCCTCTGCGATCCTCCCGAACCTGCCGCTCATCCGACAGGGCGACGTGATCATCGAGAAGGAGAACAAGCGCTGGCGTGTCCTGGGCAACGACCCGGGCGAGTACAAGCGTAACATCGTTCGTCAGACCGTGTATCTCGCTCCCATCAGCGTCGACGACATCCTCTTCGAGCTCCCGGCGGACTTCACGCTGCTCGGCTCCGACGCTGCTGCGGTGGATGGACCATGAGCACGAACCGCGACCCGGCGTCCAGGCTGCAGCTCCCGATCAAGAACCCGTGTCAGCGTGCGACTCGAGGCTTCGTGTCCATGCTTCAGGGACTCTTCGAAGGTGGCGAGCCGGGCTTCCGCTGGTCCGACGATGACGATAGCACGGACATCTGGATCGCCGAGGGCAAGCTGAAGGACGTCGCGTTGCTTCCGAAGTTGCCTGCGATCCTCGTGTCATGGTCCGGGGCCCGGTGGGTACTACCGTGTCAGCCCGCCAGGACCATGCGCGAGGGCGATCACACCGCCACCACGAATCAGATGGCTTTCAACATCACAGCAGCGTTCATCAGCGACGACGACGATATCGTCGAGAGCCTCGCCTGGGTCGGGTTCGGTCTCGTGCCGCAGTTCATCGACCTGCTCGAGCAGAACACTGGCGTGAGCATCTACAACCAGCCGACGATGCAACCCGCTGAGGTCAAGGGGAAGGACGATATCGTCTACCCGGCCGTCATCGTACAGATGAATGCGACCGTGTTCGTGAGTATCTCGAGAGATTGGGTACCGCGCGACGGAGTCTTTGACAATGCCGTCAGACGGGCTACAATGGTCCTAGAATCAGACGCACCGGGGCAGAGAGAAGCTCAGGTCGTCATGGGAAACCGGCTTGACAAGCGGCACCATCCGCAGTCCCTGACTGACCTAGTCCTCGAGAGAGGGCCAGGAGGTCAGACCAGGGTTCTGCCACCATCCTACCAACCGCCAGAAGAAGTCCCACGAGTCGAAGACATAGATCTTCCTGAAGGAGATTGATATGACGATTGCACGGCTGAGCCACTTCGGACCGGAGATTCACTTCGACATCAAGCCGGTGACGGTCCCCACCAAGGTCAGCCGGAGACCGCTGATGCTCATGGGGGTCGCGAAGTACATCGTCGACATCCTTGACTCGGACGGGGACCTCGTGTCCGACGCAATGCTGACCGGTCCCGCGACGGTGACGTCCGGGGCGCAGGCCACGGCAGCGTGGGTCGCCTGTGTGACGCCGACGCCGAAGGCCATTTCGATTACGCTGAATGGGATTCCGAAGGTGCTCTCGCCCGCTGGTACGCCCACCACGGCGGCGCAGGTGGCGACGATCCTGACAACGGCGTTCGCACCGGACGCGGCAACCGGGTTCGAGGGCGTAACCTTCAGCATCATCGGAACCGGAGCGAGCCTCTACCTCGTGGCGACGTCGATCCCGGTCGGCGACGCCGTGGACATGATCATCGAAACCGAGACGCACGACGCCTACTTCTTCGCTGCCGCCGGCGGCTCCCAGATGGAAGGGCGCTACGTCTACGGCTTCGGGAACTACCTGGGCTACGACGTCACCGTGCCCTTCGCTTCCGTTCCGGACCCAGACGGCATCCTCGACATGTGCGTGCTCGACTCCACCTTCGCAGCGACCCTCGCCGTCTCGGTGGATCGTGGCGACCGGGTCGTGAGCATGTCCAGGACCGCTGCCTGGGAGCGTAATGCGCACCAGCGCGAGCCGGTGATCTGGGCCGTGGCCGGTAAAGGTGCCCCTGCGTCCTTCACCGACCTCGCTAACCACGTGAACCTGTCCACCTACGCGCCATTCACGCACATCGCGGCGGACGCCACGCGCGGAGCGCCGCCGATCCTGCACCCGTGGACTCCGGTGGGCGGAACCACCAGCCGCTTCTGGGCCCCCGGAGAGGACGCCTCCGTCATCATCCCTGGAGCCACCTCGGCTGGGTACGTTACGCTCACGGTCACCAAGAACCTCGACCCGGCGAAGCTTGCTCTTGTGCCTAGTGGGTCTTCCGAGCTCAACGACTGCCACGGTGCCCTCGGGCACATCTACGTCGTGGTCGTCGGCGGGCAGCTCGGAGAGACCGTCGTGTGGAACGACGTGGCACGATCGCTCACCATCAATCTCGTTCCTATAGCGCCGACGTGCGCCAACGTGGCTGCTGCCGTCACCACGGCTGCAGCGGACAGCGCGCACGCCATCTACGGGATGTTCACCGCCGTCGCAACGGTCGGAGCTACTCTGGTGGACCTCACACCCGGGCCGATAGGAGCACTCGCTGCCAACACCTTCCTCTGGGGAGGCATGGAGCCGATCCAGTTCGACGACACGAAGGGGACCTGCGTCCTCGCCGGAAACAAGCTCTTCGCGAGCACCGCGGTGGTGCTCGCAGGCGCCGTGCAGTTGCAGATCTCAGTCGACGGCAGCGCGGTGGAGGAGTTCGAGTGGCCGCTCGGAACTGCCATCTCCGCCATCATCAGCGCGTTCAACACGCGCTTCGGTTCCGCCGCCGTGATGTCGGCCCTGAACGTAGGGTACGGGGGCGTAGCACCCATCGTCGTCAAGATCACCGGCGTGGCGAAGGGCCGCTCCGGAACGATCTACATCCCGTATGCGGTCGGGCTCGAGCACCTGATGGTCACCGAGAGCTTCACCGTTCCCACGGCGCAGTTCGTGGTCGATCTCAACGAGGAGCACGCGCTGTACACGCCGGCGGCGTCATCGCACGTCGGGCTGATCTTCCCGGGTGGGTCCGTCGTGAGCGACATCGGCACACACACCATCCGCTTCCTGCGTGATGTCGCCGTCGGCGCCTTCTCGGTCCATTTCGACACGCCCGCGGCTGTCGCTGCTGCCGTAACCTACACGATCAACACCGGCGTGTTCGCGACAGACTACGTCGGGATCAAGCACTACGGTATCCCGTACCCGGAACTCGCCTCCGATGAGCTTTGGATGGGGGACGCCTATCAGGCGACGATCACGGGCTACCAGGGCATCGTCAGCGATGGCGGCGTCGACTTCGGAAACCGCGGGCTGACGTTCTCGGCGAACTTCAGTACCTCCGATACCTTCGAGGCCTTCTACACGCGGATCAAGAACATCACCTCGACACTGATCGGGGACACGAAGCCTACGCCGGACCTGATCGTGTCCACTGCCGACGACACGATGTACATCCGGAACGAAGCCGTGATGAACGACACCGGCCAGTCCTACACCGGGATCTCGCTCCCGATGTACTGCGGCTTCGAGGCCGTCCGTCTCGACATCACCGCCGACTACCTGTCCCGCGGGCTGACCTTCACTACCGTGGACGACATCCTCGAGTACGGGCCCATCGACCCACGCAACGAGCTCATCTTCGGTGCGTGGATGGCCTACCAGGGCATGCAGCTCGCGACTTCGTATATTCCGTTCAAGGTCATCGGCATCGGCGGAGACACACTGACGGACTGGTCTGCGGCGACGAAGATCCTCGAGAAGGACGTCTTCTGGATGCCCATCGCCCTCACGGACGACCGTGCAATCAACACGTGGCTCGCCAACTACATCATCGCCTCCGAGGCCCCGACGAGGAAGAAAGACTGGCGGACCATCATCTACACGGACACCCCCGACGAGGAGTTCCCGACGACCATCGGGACCGGGCTCACCGCGGCCACCAACGTCACAGGTGCGCAGCGCACGATCGTCATCATGCTGAGCAAGCTCAACGTGGCCGCCGCGCTCATCACAGCCGGGTACGTACCGTCCGCGGTCACTGATGCCGACGGGCTCTACGTCATGCTCTCCGGAGGCGGGGCCACCGAGACCCAGGCCACCTACAAGTGGCTCATCCAGAGCGTCAATTCCGCCACCAACACCGTGGTCGTCGTCGACACTCCGACGGACACCTTCTACGAGAGCGACGATCCGCCCGAGATCACCAACGCCAACATCACCATCTACGTGCGCGGTGATGCGATCACCACGGCCGACGACAAGGGCACCGCCCTGCAGGCCTTCGGAGGCATCTTCGCGAACGCTCGTGTCTGCGTCTGCCCCAACGGCGGCGTGGACGCCCCGGACTACAACGGCACCCTGACGCGGCTCGCAGGCTACTTCGGCCTCGCGACCCTCGCCGGGTACATCCAGACCCACAAGATCGAGAACCCCGTCAGCGGCTGGACGATCCCGCACCTGACGCACGTCTACGAGACCGACGAGCTCTACGACGAGATCGACTCGATCATGGGGCTCTTCTTCTTCGTGAACGATCACGACGCCGGTACCGTCGAAGTGGGCATGGACTTCACAACGGACTCCTCCGCTGTGAAGCTCCACCGGTTCACCGTCGGCTGCCAGCTCGACGCGCTCGCCATCCGCATCCGGGACTCTGTGTCGTCCTGGAAGAAGATGAGCATCAGCCAGCGGACCCTGAACACGCTGTACGCGCAGGTTCACTCTGCCGGCGATGCCGCGATGCAGGAGCGGGAGATCTCCCGCTTCGATCTGGACACCATCGAGCTCGGCGCTCCCGACTTCAGCGAAGGCGGGGACCCGAACCAGACCGTCACGGACATCGAGGCTGTCACCATCTACGGGTCGGCCGAGACGTTCATCCCGGTCGGAAAGCTCTTCATCTACATCACGGTCTAGTAGGAGGCGACGATGTCGAAGGTAACATCCTGGGATCCCTGGAACTGGCCTGTGCAAGGTGGTATGCGTGAAGGCGAGCATGCGTCCTCCACGCACACCCTCCTGGCCTCGGGTCCCCCGCACCTCGCGGAGCTCAGCGCTGGGAACGTCGCGTCGCAGGTCTTCCCGATGGGGTTGTGCCAGGACTTCACCTGGGGCCAGACCCTCGGTGTCGCCCGGTTCTACGAGATCGGGTCGAAGCGCTCCTACGTGGTCACCGGCCACGCGGCGGGTGGGCTGACGCTCAGCGACATCTACTACTCGGGTCCGTCGCTCCTGCGGAAGCTCTACTCGGTGTGGCCGGACTACGAGGGCAAGGCGCTCAACCCGGACGGAGCGACCGTGGCGGTGTCCGGAGGTGAACTCGGTCAGGCTCCGGACTGGGGTCTGCCGCACATCCCGCCGGGCTACGAGAACTTCCTCTGGAACATGCAGAGCGACTTCTTCTCGCGTCCGTTCGGGCTCATGCTGATCGTGCACACCAACCTGAACAACACCGTCATGGTGTCGTACTTCGAGGAGTGCATCGTCCCGGGCTACAACACCGCGTTCTCGGCCCAGGCCGTGATCATGCAGGAGTCGTCCACCATCGACTACGAGCGCGCCGTTCCCGTCAAGGCAAACTACGCCCCGCTCGTCCAGGGCCCATCCGACCTTCCTTTCTAGCCGATACGGGACTGCACCCAGGACCGTGATGTCACAACGCTTCGGATGACTGCGACCACGTAGTCTTTGTGCGCGGCGTAGGCAACGAACGGCGCACTCGAGCTGATGACGTGCATGTTCGTGATGTTGCTCGTGCCGGTAGCGATGATCTTGTGCACGATCGTGCTCGGTCCACGAGGCTTCACGTCTATCTGCCTTGGGAGGTATACGATCGCGCCGTAGTATCTCCCGGGGAGGTCGGGAACGTCGTCGACCAAGTTCGGGGCCCAGTCCGGGTAGCGCTCTGCAAAGAAGTTCGTCGCTACCACGCGGTCCTGTTCTTCTATCCACTGTACGAAGATACCCCTGACAACGGCGGGGTCGATCTCGCGTACGCGTTCTGCGAAGCCGACGATATCGGCTGGGCGCACGTACCCATAGGCTAGAAGGAACTCGTACAGTGCTTGCGGCAGCTCGGAGATACGGACGGTCGTCAAGACGGAGACCGCCCGGATGACGTCCTCGTAGTTCACTTCTTGTCGCGCGGCTTCGTCAGCGCAGCGGCGGTGGTGCCGAGGACGCTTCCGCAGCCGTAGCTCGTGCGCAGCGCCTCGATGGACAGGATGGTGGGCTCGACGAGCTTGGTCTTCTTGAAGTCGGCAAACTTGTCGGTGAGGATGTTGTAGCCCACGTTGACCCCGCGGTTGAGCATCTCCCCGATGATCTGGTAGGTCGCCGTCTTCGGTGTCCCGGACTCCAGTGCGTTCGAGATGAGCTGCTCCAGCGGCGCCTGCACGACGGCCAGGAAGATGTCCTTGGCGGTCTGCCCGTCCACGTCGGTGGGCTCGTACTCACGGCCGACCTGGATGGCCCACTTGTACGCCACGCCGCCGGCGGGGATCACGCCCTGGCGAAGTGCCGCGAAGCACGCGTGGATGCCGTCCTCGACGAGGAACATGTTGGACTTGATCTCGGCGTCGTTGCGCCCGCCGACGAAGATGGTACCGACGCCACCGGCGAGTCGAGCGAGCCGCTCCTCGGTGTGCATGCGCTCCATCTCGTCGCAGTGCGGGAGCTCGTCGCGGATCTTGTTCATGCGCGCAGCGATCTCTTCCTCGTCTCCGGCGCCTCCGACGATGACGGTCTTCGCCGCAGATACGATGACGCGGCTGGCGGTGCCGAGGATGCCCTCACTGACGAGCTTCGATGGTTCGACCCGCGCGATGTCCCCGTGCGCTCCCTCGTTGTAGACGCGACCGTCGGTGACCAGTGCGATGTCCTGCAGCACGTCCGTGCGCCGGGCACCGAATTTCGGGGCCTTGACGGCGACGATGCGCACCTTGCCGCGGGAGTTGTTCACGACGCAGGTGGCGAGGGCTTCGCCCACGACGTCGGCGGCGATGATCAAGAGGTTCTTCTTGCCCGCCATCGCCGCGTTGATCGCCGGGGCCACGGAGCGGCCGTCGGACAGGTTGCCGTCGAACACCAGGACGAAGCAGTCTGCGAAGTCCCAGCTGTCGGCGCCGATGCCCTCCACGAAGAACGGGCTCAGGAAGCCCCGGTCGAAGTGGAAGCCGGTGGTGATGTCCTTGTCGTGGTACCCGCTCCTGGACTGCTGGAAGGTCGCTACGCCGTCCACGCCGACGGCGGCGACGGTCTCGGCCACGAGGTCAGCGAGCTCCTCACGGTGGTTGCACGCGAGCGTAGCAACCTGCAGGAGGCTCTTCTTCGTGGATGTGATCTCCTCGCTGCGGCTCCCGATGACCCTACAGGACTCCGCGTACAAGCCTTCGAGGCGATCGAGGACGCTACGCTTGCGCCCGGCTGGCAGCATCAGGATGTGCTTCGCCAGCTCGGCTGCCAGGATCACCACGGAGGTCGTGCCGTCGCCGACCTTGGAGTTCATCTCGAGCGACGCCATGATGATGGTCTTCGCTGCGGAGTCAGCGACGTCGTCGTCGTGGCAGAAGCCCCGGGCGACAGTGACGCCGTCCTTCGTGTGCGTTGGGTTTCCGCCGTACTCGGGGTCGATCAGTACGTTCTGGCCCTTCGGTCCGAGGGTGACGCCCACGGCCTTGCGGAGAGCGTCGATTCCGAGGATCATCTGTTCGGCTGGATTGAGATTGACGTCTCGACGCTGCTGGCTCATCAGTGAATACCTCTTATGTTACGTGGTCGTACGTGTAGGCGATACCATTCGGTCGCCACAGCACGCGTGCTTTGTTGTACGAAACCGGAAAGTTGTCGTCCCCGACAATGCGAAGAGCTAAACAAGCAGTGCGAAGACTACGCACCGTGCCCACCACGACTCCACGAGTCCTGTGCGCAGCGCGCACTAAGTCCCAATGTCTAAATCCTTTGTACTCGTCGCGCTTCTTGGTGGGGTTGGCGTCCCACACTTTTGTTCGCCTGGGTGTAATCGAGAACCTTCCCGACGGCATCGTCGGGGTGTACGTCCGGCACACCATAGCTACAGCGTCGAGATCATGAGCCTTGTCGAGGCCGAGAGCTCGCCTCCAACACGTGGTCATCCAGCCACAGCAAGATGACACAACCAGTCCGAGACGGCGTAGCTCCTCACGCAGGTAGTGTTTTCCAGCCTGCAGATGTGCTGGGTACACGAAGCGACGAGGCCGCTTCGTCAGCGTCCACAATCCGTCGTGCAGCTCGGCGTGGCACTTCTCGCACAGGGTTATCCCGTTGCTTGGCGAGTTACCGCCACTGTTGCTGCGATACTGGATGTGGTGCGCTCGGAGCTCGTCTGGCGAGCTGCAGCGCTGACACTTGTACCGATCTCTCCAGAGTACCTTCGCTCGGAAATTCTGGCCCTCGTACTCTGCCTGCTGGAACTCCGCGCCGTACAGCTGCCTACCCGCAGCCATGCTGCTGATGTCGAATTGACCTTCCTCGACGACGACCTTGGTGATGCGAAGCACCCGTCCGAGGTCTTTGACTACGCGAAGAACGCTGTCTTTCTTCTGTCGGATCGTAGGTGGGATCCAACCCTTGCTACCGCGGTTGAGGAAGCGCGCTGGGCGATGCCGCAGCTTCCGACTCCTGCGCGCACGACGGTACGTCGCGCGTTGAGTCATCTTGCATTTCACGTCCTGACGAAGCCGTACGACCCCACGGAAGACGACCTCTTCGGTGTGCTCGTTCACGACGGCGATTCCGACGTGCTTCGCACCGTCGTCGATACCGACGGTGAACTCACCGGCGGGGTTGTCGACGACACGGGTCAGTTGAATCGTGAACGGTACCACCTGGAACACCTTGGCTCTGCCTTCGCGCAACAGCTTCCTGGAGCGCGCAGGATGTGTGGGAAGTAACTGCTTCCCGGCAGCGTCGATGACGAAGACCTTCTGTGTCGCTGGTTTGGTCATCTAAGACCACCTCTCCCAAAGGGAAATTGTTGCTCTCGACAAACTGCGCCCCGTCTCTTTACGTGGGGTAGAACATTCTCCCCCACCCGCAGAGCTCCCGACTGAGCACATCTGGAGGTGCTTACCGGGGACAGATAGCCGGACGAACTCACCGCTGAAGATCGGCTTACAACCGGCTTAGTCTCGACGCTCATTTATGACTCCTCATGGTCATCCTTCAGGGAGCGTCTGGCAATGATGTTGTAGCGCGGGACCGCCATGAAGAAGCGGTCTCCGATGCGGACTTCGACTTTGACGGATGCGTTGACTTCGAGCTCGTCGTCGGGCTTGTACACGCCGTCTTCGGTGGGCATGATGACCACGCAGTTCACTGAGTTCTGTGTCTTCTCGAGCGACGCAGAGGCGAGCAGGGCGACGTCCTTCGGGGGCGGCGGCTCATCGACGACGACCCACTCACCCACTGACGCCCAACCTGTCGTGTCTTGCATGTCAGTTCCCCCTGGTCTATGCTAGAGTAAGTTGCTGGCGTGCCGAGTGTCAAGTATTTTGTTATACAAACCGAGGCGCCTATGGCCGAACGCAAAGACTCCTCGATGTTCCCGACGAAAGCTGTGCTTGCTGCCGGTGCGCTGAAGACGATGGCGGACGTGCCGAAGTTCATGGCGAGCGGGGAGCTGGAGAAGGCGATCCGCCAGAAGCTCAAGGTCGCAACGCCCGGAGCGCCGAGGGCGTTCACCAAGGCATCGTTCAAGCAGAGCGCCAAGTTCGCTCGCCGCGCAGCGAGCGGGTCGATCCCAGGCATGCTGACCTTCCCGATTCTGGCGTCCGGTATCAAGGACGTGAGCTCCGACGACAAGGGCGACAAGGCGAAGGGGCTCGCGAAGATCCTCGGCGCTGGAGCGTCGTACTCGGCGATCAAGGGCGCTGCGGAGCACGGTGCACGACACAAGATGCTCACCGAGGAAGCCGCAGCGCTCAGCGGCAAGGACCTCCTGAAGAAGATGCCGCGCGCGAAGCTGCTCGCAGGTGCGAAGCCTTATATCGCCGGAGCCATCGCGAAGGGGCTTCCCGGAACCGCCGCTGCGATGATCCCTGCGATGGCGATCGCGTCCGGGCTCAAGAAGAAGGACGAGAAGTCGTCGAAGTCGATGATCCGCGCCGGCATCGCCGGCGGCGTCGCTACCGCCGCACGCGGCGGCATCGAGCGGGCGCTCTTCTTCAAGCGCATGGGCACGAAGATGTCGCCGAAGGTCACGCGCGAGATCCTCGCCACCATGGGATCCAAGGGCGCCGCCGGCGTCTTGGGCGGCCTCATCCTCGATCGCGCCGTGCGCTTCGCCATGAAGGGCAAGAAGGTCAAGCCGAAGCCCATGCAGCACGAGCTCGAAGGGCAGTAGGCCTCGAGGCTAAAAAAATCGATGGTAAAG
>Ga0180009_10002000_pt1 | contig 24132 bp, 17 predicted proteins | sample OS_PC_MetaG_FD_123537 | JGI IMG/M metagenome (GOLD analysis project Ga0180009, IMG submission 123537) | Groundwater microbial communities from the Aspo Hard Rock Laboratory (HRL) deep subsurface site, Sweden - OS_PC_MetaG | ecosystem: Environmental > Aquatic > Deep subsurface > Groundwater...
AAATCCGATATCTGAATAATGCTGGTTGCCTTGTATTGAGAGTAACCAAGCAATTGCCAGGGAAGCCCTGAAAAAAGATAAGCTTTGCAGAACTCCAGAACAGTCCATAAGCTCGCTATCCCGGTGCCGGAAAAGAAAGAACATACAGGGAAACCGAGCTCAAAAGCAGCAGTCCTTTTTTAACACAATCCTTTGACCCCTCTTTTCCAAGCATAAGATGTCCTATCTGCATTTGAGATATTTTTGATTTTGTTTTCGAGAATCCAGCACTTTTTGGTCGTTTGAAAAAACATTACAGATTAAATCCAAATCTGTAATCGGAAGATAGCAACCAGAGGGAAAAAATACTCGATCTGTGCCCGTCCATAAACAATTGTCGACAACAGTGTGCTTCCCTATCGTTGCAACCAGCATTGGTTCTCTCATTTTATACTCTGAATATCAAGACTTTCAGGTAATCAAAATAAGGGATTCAAAAGGTGCAAATCTAAAACGGGTCCGGGTCGTTACCGACCTGCAGTTTCCGGACTTCAGATTCGACAGTGGTTAAGACCTGTTCGAAGGGATAGGTTTGGAAACTGCCGAACTTTGCGGAATGTTTCAGTTTTTTCATGGTCATGAAGGGGGAGTTTATTCCACACAAAAAACGTGTTATTTGTCGTACAGTCGGGGTCTCTTCACACATCGTTTTCATTTCAGTGATTGATTCTTTAATTGATTCAAAATCATTGATCTTCAGTGCAATTCTATTAAAGCTGGAGGCCTTTTCACCCAAGCACCAGTCACAGTGACCACATTCTCTTTTAAAGGTTTCTCCGAAGTAGCTTAACAGGTAGCCGATCCTGCAACCCGAGAAATTTGCCATTTTGATTACTTCGTTCAGACGCTTGATTTCTCTTTTTTCACTCTCGTAAAACCTGGTTGTTAGATTGTTTTTCAGGTCTTCTCTGTTAATTGAATGGGGTTTCATTCTGTATCGTTGTTTCAGACCGGTGACATTTAATTCAAGAAAGCCTTTCTCCTCTAAATAAGTAAAGGCTTTTACCAACCTGTCTCTTGGTTCACCTGTTTTCGCAGAAATCTCGTCAAGATCGGCATGCCACCAGATTTTTGCTTTCTTGGATTCGGCAAAGAGTTGATTTAAAAACCGAGTCCTTTGAGGATCGAATTTCTGAGCTATTTCGTTTAATTCAAGATTCGGTTTAAACTTATATGAGTCATAATAAGGGGCGATGGATTCAATAACGTCAAATAACTCAAGATAAGTTAAGAACGTATTGGTAACCAAAGATCTCATATCGAATCTATTTGAGAGATCATAAATGGAAATACTGAATTCCGTTGGTTGTGCGAGTATGTGGTCTACTAATTGATGTATGGAAGAGGCATCCGGTGTGTCTCCGTAGACAAAATTCTCAAGGTTAATCATATCCTCACTTGTGATCAAGGCTTCACAAAAGGAGGCAAGCCCGTCCCTTCCGGCTCTTCCGATCTCTTGAGAATAGTTTTCAAGACTTTTGGGGAGGTTATAATGATAGACATAACGAATATTGGATTTATCAATTCCCATTCCAAATGCGATTGTGGCCACAACAATGGCGTTTTCCGAAGACATGAACCAATCTTGAATTTTTTCCCTTTGTTCGCTTTTTTTCCCGGCATGATAAGCCTGGGCATTTAAATCCTTATTCTGCAAACAACTCGCGACCCATTCAGCCGTTTTCTGCAAGGTTACGTAAACAATAGTAGGGCCGGAAGGATGGGATTTTATTCGTTGGACAAGGAGGTCGATTTTACCATTTTGGTTCATTTCGCATGATGTCATTCTTATTGTCAGATTGGGACGATAAAAACCGGTATTTACGTAGTTTTCTTTAGCAATATGAAATTCCGAGAGTATGTTTTTGGCCACCTTCTGAGTCGCTGTCGCTGTTAAACCGAGAACGACAGGTATTTTCAAGCTTTCCACTGAACGAGCCAGCTTTAAATAATCCGGACGAAAATTATGACCCCATTCCGAGATACAATGGACTTCGTCGATCACCATCAAATCAATCTTCAGATCTCCCAGTAAACTCAGAAACCGTTCATTGGAGAGCCTTTCCGGGGCAACCAGTAATAGTTTTAGCTCATTTTTCCTTAATTGCTCATAAATCCTGCTGGTTTCCAGAAAGTCCAGAGACGAGTCCAAACGAGCTGCCTTTATGCCTTTGGTTTGTAAAAAATCGACCTGATCTTTCATCAAGGCGATTAGCGGGGAGATCACAAGTGTTAATCCGTCCAAAAGAATGGCCGGTAATTGGTAACAGAGGCTTTTGCCACTTCCGGTGGGAAAAACAGCGAGGGTGGAATTACCCGAAAGAAGACTATTGATCACTTTCTCCTGACCTTCGCGAAACTCATTAAAACCAAAAACTTTATTTAGAATGTCCTTTGGATCTTGTCTGTTCATGAGATACCCTACCAACGATACATGACTCTTGAAATATTAACCATTTGGAATTATAGGTGATGCTCTTACTGTATATCAGAGGGTATGGATATTTGAAAACAGGTAATTTTTCATTTGCTAATGATATCGTCCCCTTCCAATCTTTCCTTACACAAATCTAACAAAAACCGCACACCGCGCTAACAGAACAGTAGTGAAATACTAACATTCGCTTAACAACCAGCTAACAATTCCGGGGCATACTTGAAACTGTACATTGGCAGTACGGCGACAGAATGAAAACGCTAACAATTTCTTAACCTGTCGCTAATAAAGTTCTAAGAATCCGGGTGGAAAATAAAACTTCGTTTTCACTCATCATTTATTTTTTTGGAACCTGGTTTTCAGTGTCTGGTTAATTCGAAAACGTTAACGCTTTTTTGACATCCTGTTCCCAGGTTCAACAGATCAGACTCTTTTTGGAGGATTTTAATTATGAAATCAGGTCGATTGTTAAATGCTTTTCTTTTGCTACTAGTAGCGAGTTTCCTTTTTACATCTACGGGTTTTGCCTTGGAAGTGGATCATAAGCTTCCGGATTATCGCAAGACCAGTGGTGTTTCCGGTAGTGTCAAATCAATCGGTTCCGATACCTTGAACAACCTGATGACATACTGGTTTGAAGGGTTTCGCGCATTGTATCCCAGTGTAAAAGTTGAAATTGAAGGGAAAGGGTCTTCAACAGCACCTCCCTCACTAATTCAAAGCACTTCCCAGTTTGGGCCGATGTCCAGGGCTATGAAATCTAAAGAGGTGGACGCGTTTGAAAAGAAATTCGGTTATAAACCTGCTGTTATCAGGGTTGCCGTTGACGCTTTAGCCGTTTTTGTTCACAAGGATAATCCGATTGAATCTATATCTCTGAAACAATTGGACGCCATCTTCTCTAAAAACAGGAAAAGCGGCTATGCCAAAGACATTCGCACCTGGGGAGACCTCGGTTTGACCGGTACATGGGCAAATAAACCAATTTCACTATACGGTAGGAATTCCGCTTCAGGAACCTATGGTTACTTTAAAGATGTTGCTTTGTTCAAAGGCGACTACAAAGATTCAGTGAAGGAACAACCCGGCTCATCTGCAGTGGTACAAGGGATAGCAACTGACAAATATGCCATCGGTTATTCCGGTGTTGGTTACAAGACAGCTGATGTAAGAATTGTTCCACTATCTGTTGACACAGGCGATACAGCTTATGATGCCAATGCTGAAAATGCATACAGCGGCGACTATCCTTTAGCTCGTTTTCTGTACGTATACCTCAACAAGAATCCTAACACGAATTTGGAACCTTTGAGGGCCGAATTTGTGAAGTATGTTCTTTCCAAGCAAGGTCAACAGATTGTGATCAAGGACGGTTTCTATCCGGTTTCCAACATGCTGGCCGAACAGGATAAGGTCGCCCTCAATATTCGCTAGTCACTCAAAGCAGTTAACCGGAACGAATATTGTCAAGACAAATACCGGGATGGAATGAAATCGAATCCCGGTATATCAATTTCCATAAATAAATTCTTTATTGCTTTACATAATTCCATCTAACTCCTAACAAAACTGGCAGCGAGAAAGCCTAATTCGCAAACAATCATGAATCACTCTGCAGAAGAGCCCACTACCGGCCAGCGAAAAGAAAAAAAGGTCAAGCGGTCAGTTATCATCATCGACCGAATAGCCGAGAAGGTTATTACAATTGGTGGTATAATGGTTATTATGGCGGTACTGGGAATCTTGTTCTATCTTGTACAGCAAACACTTCCACTGTTTCGGGCAGGAGAAATAAATTCTTATACTGAATATCACCAGGATATGCCAACCAGTTCGATCATTGGCAGCGGAATGGACGAGTACAGAACCATTTCTTTCATTATCTTTCGGAATGGAACAGTACGTCTTTTTCATACCAAAACAGGGGCGATCATCAATCAGTTCAATTTGGACCTGGCAAAGAGCGAGATCAAGTCGTTTTCCAAAACGATTGACAAACAGCATTTCGCATTTGGATTTGCAGACGGCACCGTGCGGCTGGCAGAGATCAGGTTTCCATACGAAATCCTAACCACTGATCAGATGCCGAAAGAAACCACGAAACTGGATGACGTTGATGCCAGAATTGGAAATGAAATTGTTACTGAAATCCCCGGGGGACAATTCCGTAGAATTCACTTTGAAATAATCCTCGACAAACCAATAGAGGTCAGTACCGAAGGCAATGCCATTGTCGCTGTTGATTACAGGGTTAGCGGAAAAGCTGAAAGACAAACCAGGGCATTTGTATCTGTGGAAAGCAGCGGTAAAGCGACACTGAATCGAATCAAAACCAAATTCAACCTTCTAACCGGTCAGAAAAAACTCAGTATCACCCGATCACAACTCCCTGCTCTTGAGAACGATAGCCAAATTCATTCCGTATTGATGAATGATCGGGCTGACATGGTTTTGATTGCCACTAAAGACGGTCGTGCTTATCGATACGATACAACAGACTTCTCCAACCCGATCCTGGCTGAAGTATCCCCAATGCTTGAACCGGGAGTGATGTTAACCGGTTTCGGTTTCCTAAACGGCGGTCAATCAATTATTGTGGGAGGATCAGACGGTTCATTGAACATCTTTTTTGTAATCAATGATAAAGAGAGAGGGGCTGGAGACGGAAAAGCACTTGTTAAAGCCAGGAGTTACGGCGTTGCCTCTTCAACAGTCACGGGATTTACTCCCTCCAGCCGTGACAAAAGCTTTGCTGTGGCGTATGCAGACGGCAGTGCTGCGATTATCCACGCGACCAGTCGCAAACGTCTGCTGAATTTCGAGGGAAGGAAAGGGAGAAAAATAGTTGAAATCACACTTTCACCGAGGTTTGACGGACTACTTCATATCTATGACGACGGATTGATACGGTTCTCAGAGTTTTCCGTACCACATCCGGAAACAACCTTTTTTACCCTGTTTCAAAAAGTATGGTACGAAGGGTATAAATCTCCCACCTACACCTGGCAATCATCTGCAGCTACAGATGACTACGAGCAGAAGCTTTCACTGGTTCCTCTGATCTTTGGTTCCATAAAAGCCGCTTTGTATTCATTGCTTTTTGCAATACCGATTGCCATTCTCGGCGCCATTTATACATCAGAATTCGTTGACTTTCGTATCAGAAATACTATTAAACCTGCCATGGAAATGATGGCATCTCTTCCATCTGTTGTTCTGGGATTTGTTGCAGCCTTGGTAATGGCACCCATTGTTGAAACCTGGATTGCAGCAGTTTTGGCCGCATTTATTGTCATCCCGCTATCATTGCTGCTTGGATCTCTTTTATGGCAGTTATTACCGCAACATCTGATTATTCGCTGGCAGGGAGCGCCTAAGCTCATTCTTATGTTTTTGTTTGTAATCCTGGCAATTGCCACAACCAGGTTCATAGGTCCTTTGATTGAAGATCAGTTGTTTCATGGAAATTTCAAAGCCTGGTTGAATCGGGATGTGGGAACTGCTGAGCCTTTTTTATTCCTGGTTTTATTGCCGCTTGTATTCCTGGTGACCTCATCATTTTTCTCATGGGCAACCAAACACTATATCACCAAACCGACCGCCGAAGCTTCGCGAGTAATTGGTTACGGTTTTGATATCATATACTGGGTTTTGATTGCCGGTTCTTCCATTTTCCTGACCTATGAACTGGCACAACTGTTTGCCTTTTTCGGTCTTGATGCAAGGGGAAATCTGATCGACACCTACGTCCAAAGGAACACGCTGGTGGTTGGTTTTGCTATGGGATTTGCGGTTATACCCATTATTTACACCATTGCTGAAGATGCTTTGTACGCTGTCCCTGATCACCTGAGAGCAGCCAGTCTGGGGTGTGGGGCAACCCAGTGGCAGACCACGATATATGTCATTCTTCCTGCTGCTGTCAGCGGCGTGTTCTCAGCTATCATGATCGGAATGGGGCGGGCAGTCGGTGAAACAATGATCGTTGTTATGGCGGCCGGAAATACGCCTATCATGGACTGGAACATTTTTAACGGTCTACGGGCACTATCAGCTACAATAGCGGTCGAGTTGCCGGAAGCGGTAAAGGATGGAACACTTTACAGGGTTTTATTCCTCTCCGGATTGGTACTATTTGCCATGACCTTTGTGATAAACACGATTGCCGAAATCGTACGGCTTCGTTTTCGAAAAAAAACAACACAGCTTTAATAACTTTTTCATATGAAATCTTCAAAAAAAACTGTGAAACCCGTTGCCCGCCTGAATCAAACCAACCTGGCAGCCAGGGGTGAACCGGCACTTTGGACCATGGGCGGAACTCTGGTTCTTGGGGTGCTAATGATCGTGTCATTCCTGATACTGATAGTCTGGAATGGTATCACCACCTTTTATCCCGGCAAAATTGAAACAGTGATCCTGGCGGATTCAAGTCTGGTTGCCGGAGAACAGCGCCGATCAGAGACATACAAACCCACCAAAGAAGTCGTTGATTCGCTGGATAGAAAAGACCGGGAACGAATTGTTGAAAACAACGGATTTGCAAAAAGAACATTGTATAAAATTGGTAACTACGATTTATATAATGAAGATTTCAAGTGGGTTGATGAATTCGAAATCAAGCAGAAATCCGAACCTGAAGATATCATGTATTTTGAACGAGTCGAGTGGGGACCGTTTATCGGCTTTATTGAAAAGGTGGAGTTTGGAGATCAAACCCGATTGCCTGGGACCGGACTACAGGAACTGTTGAAAGATCAACACCAAAAAGCGGTGGCAAGGCGTTCGGCCATCGGAGAGATAGAAAAGAAAAAGATCAGTGATATCAACTACGACTTGGAAGAGGAAAGATTAAACCTAAAAAAAGCCGAGCTGAACAACGGCTTGAATTCAGCTAAATTTCTCAAGGTTAAACAGATCTATGAGACAAAAGTATCAGCACTGAAAGCCAGATATCACACACTACAGGCGGAAGCGGAGAAGTTGAAGCAGGAAAACAGTCAATATCGACTCACGCTCAAGGATATCAGCGGACAGCAAAAAGATCTTCTGCTCTCTGACATTGTCAGGTTTTACAGAGCCAATGACCTCTCCCTGTTTCAGAAACTCGGAATTTATTTTTCCAGATGGGCGGAGTTTTTATCTGCCGAACCCAGGGAAGCCAATACAGAAGGTGGCGTGATGCCTGCCATCTTTGGCACACTAACCATGACCCTGCTTTTGGTAATTGCAGTTGCTCCTTTCGGCGTGGTCGCAGCTCTTTATCTTAGAGAATATGCCAAACAGGGATACCTTGTATCGATCGTTCGCATCTGCGTGAATAACCTGGCAGGCGTACCTTCAATTGTTTACGGTGTTTTTGGATTGGGATTTTTTGCTTATACAATCGGAGGATCAATTGACGCGTTGTTTTATTCGGAAAAACTTCCCAATCCTACCTTTGGTACCGGAGGCCTTCTCTGGGCTTCTCTGACACTGGCGTTGCTGACAGTCCCTGTTGTTATTGTTGCTACCGAAGAAGCCCTGGCAGCAGTGCCCCAATCGTTGAGAGAAGGATCACTGGCCTGTGGTGCGTCCAAATGGCAGACGATTAAGAATATTGTTGTTCCCAAGGCACTACCAGGTATTTTAACGGGTCTAATCCTGGCCATGGCCAGGGGTGCTGGAGAAGTGGCACCACTAATGCTGGTTGGAGTCGTAAAAATGGCACCTGAATTACCGTTTGACGGACACTTCCCATTTGTTCACCTGGAGAGAAGCTTCATGCACTTGGGATTTCACATTTTTGATGTCGGATTTCAATCACGAAACGCCGAGGCTGGCAAACCGATGGTTTTTGTAACCACCCTTTTATTGATTTTTTTGGTGGCAATGATGAACGCAGTTGCCATATTTATTCGAAATCGACTGAACCGAAGGTTTTCTGCCGGTCATTTTTAAAAAAGGTAAACCAAATGAATACACACGTTGAAATAGATAGCGATCTGACTGAGACCGTTTATCATTTTCAGAAAGGAACCGATGGAACTGCCATCGATATCGACAAGTTCTCACTCTGGTATGGTGAGAAGCAGGCATTGTTTGATAATAGTATCGATATTCAAAGAGGACTGGTAACCGCTTTGATTGGGCCTTCGGGTTGTGGCAAATCAACACTGCTACGTTCCTTAAATCGCATGAATGACCTGATAGAAGGGTTAAAAACCGGTGGACGGATCTGTTTGAACAAACAGAATATTTTCGATAAAAATGTTGATGTCATCAGCCTGCGCAAGAGAATGGGGATGGTATTTCAAAAACCCAATCCGTTTCCCATGTCCATTGCTGAAAATGTTACCTATCCTTTGAAAGTTGACGGAGTTCGCAATCGCAATGTTCTGGCGGAAACGGTCGAAAGAACCCTCAAAGGCGCCGCCCTTTGGGACGAAGTGAAAGATCGCTTAAAAGAGAACGCCTTGGGATTGTCCGGCGGTCAACAGCAGCGATTGTGTATTGCCCGCGCAATTGCTGCTGAACCGGATGTCCTGCTGATGGATGAGCCCTGTTCAGCATTGGACCCACTGGCAACCATCAAAATTGAAGATTTGATCAATGAACTGAGAGGAAAGTACACAATTGTCATTGTGACGCATAACATGCAACAGGCCGCCCGTGTGTCCGATAATACCGCTTTTATGTATATTGGAAAAATCATTGAATATGGCAAGACACAAACAATATTTACTAAACCCGGAAGTAAAAAGACCCAGGATTATGTCACCGGCCGCTTTGGATAACCGTTTTATAAAGGAACGTTATGAGCAAACATTTCCATAACGAATTGGAAAAAATAAAAAAAATGATCCTTTCTCTCAGCGCTGTCGTCGAGGAAAGAGTCAATATGGTAGTAAAGGCGATACAGGATATCGACTCTGATCTGGCCCGGGACATCATCAACAGAGATTTCGAAATAGATAAAAAAGAGGTCGAAATCGAAGAGGAATGCTTGAAAATCATGGCTCTCCATCAACCGGTTGCTGTTGACCTGAGGTTTTTGATTGCCGTGATTAAGATCAATAACGACCTGGAGAGAATCGGCGATCAGGCAGTTAATATCGCAGAGCGGGTAGTTGTTATCGACAGGCAGAATCCCTGTAACTTCGCTTTTGATTACTCCGACATGGCAGGAAAAGCGCAAACCATGTTCTCGATCAGCCTGGATGCCCTGATTAACCTGGATACAAAAATGGCTTATCAGGTACTGGCAATGGATGACGAAGTTGACCGCTTTCAGAATCAGGCTTATGATGCTTTTAAGGTAGCTATGCAAGATAACAGAGACTGCCTGGGGTTTTTACTGAACCTTTTTTTGGTTTCCCGACATCTTGAACGCCTGGCAGATCATGCTACCAACATTGCCGAAGAGGTCATCCATCTTATTGATGGTGAGATCATCCGGCATAGATCGCACTCCAACGATAAGAAATAATGAGTCAAAAAACTATACTTCTGGTGGACGACGAAGAGGATATTCTGGAACTGTTAAAATATAATCTGACCAGAGAAGGGTATAATACTGTCTGTGCCACCACCGGAGAAAAGGCATTAAAAATAGTAGGCTCCACCGACCTTGACTTAATGGTACTTGATCTTATGCTGCCTGGTGTTGACGGATTGGAGATTACCAGAATTATCAAAAACAACCCAGCAACCGCCGGAATTCCAATTATCATGCTGACAGCCAAAGGAGAAGAAGCAGATATTGTTACCGGATTGGAACTGGGAGCTGATGATTACATAACCAAACCTTTTTCACCCCGAATCCTGCTGGCCAGAATTAAAGCCATGATTCGCCGGAAAAATGTTGCACCGATGGAATCGGAAGAGGTGATTACCATTCACCAGATGAAGATCCACCCTGGCAGGCGAGAGGTAATGGTAGAAGGAGAAACGATCAAACTGACCTATACTGAATTCCAAGTTCTTCACTACCTGGCAAAAAGACCCGGATGGGTGGCAACAAGAACGCAAATTGTGGATGCCGTGCGAGGGACAGACTATTTTGTCACTGATCGAAGTGTTGATGTCCAAATCGTTGGTCTTCGTAAAAAACTTGGATCCAGTGGTAAATATATCCAAACTGTCAGAGGTGTCGGTTACCGACTAATGGAAAAGGATTATGAAAAAGAATAGAAAACTGATCTGGCGAATTTATCCCTCTTTTCTGCTGATTATTATCATTTCACTGGGCTCCTTGACAGGGTATACATCCAACTCAATTCGGAAATTTTTCCTCAATCAAACCAAAAAAGATTTAACAACCCAGGCATTCCTGGTCGAAAAAAAAATTGCCGAATATTTATACCCGTTGAACCAGGCAAAAGTGAAACAATTCTGCAACGAGCTGGGAGACTCGGTTGATACCAGAATCACTGTTATCCTACCCAACGGTAAGGTTATCGGAGATTCGAATGAAAATCCCGATTACATGGATAATCACCAAAACCGCCCGGAAATTGCTATTGCCCTGAAAAACGAAATCGGATCTTCTGTCCGTTATAGCGGGACATTGAGTCAGAATATGATGTATGTGGCCATACCGGTCAAAAAGAACAATGAATTAAAAGCCGTGATTCGTGCCTCTGTTCCCATCACTTCAGTAGAAAAAGAGTTAGACACCATCCAGATGGACCGAGTGGTTTGGGGAATTATAACTGCCCTGCTGGCTTCCATATTTGCCCTGGTTCTATCCAGACGCATCAGTAGGCCCATAGAAGAGATGAAAAAAGGTGCTGAAAACTATGCAAGGGGAGATTTTAACTATTACCTGCCGATACCCGATACCCTGGAACTGGCAAGCCTGGCCGAATCGATGAATGATATGGCGATTCAGTTGGAAAATCGTATCACAACGATAGTAAATCAGCGAAATGAATACGAAGCCGTCTTAACCAGTATGATTGAGGGCGTTATCGCTGTCGATATACAGGAAAGGATTTTGAGTATTAATCAGGCTGCAATGACTATACTAGGTATCCGCTCCGAAAAGCTTAAATATCAAAGTATACAGGAGATGATTCGAAATTCGGAACTCCAAAAACTGGTCAATACAACCCTCTCGGAAAGAAAGCCGTTGGAGCAGGATATTATAATCCGTGGTGAAAACGATCGTATCCTCAACCTGAAATGCCGCCCGTTGTTCAATGCTGATAATGATAATATGGGTGCCCTGATAATACTGAATGATGTAACACGACTCAGATTACTTGAGGATGTCAGAAAGGATTTTGTTGCCAATGTGTCACACGAGTTGAAAACACCGTTAACCACCATAAAAGGATTCGTCGAGACCTTGATTAACGGCTCATTGACGGAGAACCCGGAAGAATCGGAACGATTCCTGAAAATCATTAATAAACATGTTGATCGTCTCAACACTATTATTGAAGACCTGTTATCCCTGGCCCGTATCGAAAAACTGGATGAAAAGCTGGAATTGCGATTTGAAGAAAAAAATATTCAACCCGTAATAGAAACTGCAATCCAATTGATTCAATCAAAAGCAGATGAAAAAAATATCGACCTGGATCTTGAATGTAATACAACACAACAGGTTAAGATCGATACAACCCTGCTGGAGCAGGCTCTTTTTAACCTGCTCGACAATGCTATCAAGTACAGCAGCGAAAATAGTAAAATCAGGATAAAAGCAGACGCCAACGATACGGAAATAGCAGTCAGCATCGAAGACGAAGGCTCCGGAATTCACAAGAAACACATCCCCAGATTGTTTGAAAGATTCTACCGGGCGGATAAGGCGAGGAGTCGTGAACTAGGAGGTACCGGGCTCGGCCTGGCCATTGTCAAACATATCATACAATTGCACTCAGGCCGGGTCACTGTGAGTTCAATCCAGGGAAAAGGAAGTACTTTCACCCTCCATTTGCCCGTTTCCAAGATCCCGAAATCGTGACGATACAGGAGGTGTTGGGGAATATCTCCAGACACCTCCTGTATCCACTCCTTCCAGCACTTAACCACGAGGTATTCCCAATGGTGACCTCACATGGTCGCCATTGGGGTTGAAAAATTTCTTTGTTTGAAAAACTCAAATCTTCCGCCAATAATTTTTCGATTTATCAAACCCCTTTTATCCATTACACTTTAAAAATGAAAACGATTATAGAGTGTAATAGAACGATTAAAAAAGAGGCGGGAAATGGATAAATTGGACTTAGGCTGGATTGGAACCGGGGTAATGGGACGATCCATGTGCTTTCACCTGATTAATGCCGGTCACAAGGTATTTATTTATAATCGCACCATGGAAAAAGCCGAAGACCTGGTAAATGAAGGTGCTGTCTGGTGTGAAACTCCGGCTGAAGTGGCAAAAAACAGCGGTATTGTGTTTTCCATCGTCGGATTTCCTAGTGATGTTGAGGAGGTGATCTTAGGTAGCCAGGGAGTGTTGAGTGGTACCGAGGCCGACTCAATCATTGTTGATATGACGACTTCCGAACCTAAGCTGGCTGCAAAAATTTCAAACGCAGCCAAAGAGAAAAACGTCCGGACTCTGGATGCTCCGGTATCAGGCGGGGATCAAGGGGCACGTGACGGCACCCTGGCAATTATGGTTGGTGGCGACCGAGCAGCTTATGATCGGGTTTTACCCCTGTTTAAAATCATGGGAGAGAATATCGCTTACCTGGGAGAAGCAGGAGCCGGTCAACACACGAAGATGAGTAACCAGATCCTGATCGCATCCACCATGATTGGAGTGGTTGAGAGTTTATTGTATGCCTATTACGCGGGTTTAAATCTGAATGAAGTGATCGATGTCATCGGGAAAGGAGCAGCCAGCTCCTGGTCCATCAATAACCTGGGCAGGAGAATCGTAAAGGGGGATTTTAATCCGGGGTTCTTCATCAAACATTTTATCAAAGATATGGGAATCGCCCTGGATGAAGCTAAGCGGATGAATCTTTCCCTGCCGGGACTGGCCATGGCGCACCAGTTTTATATTTCAGCAACTGCCATGGGGTATGAGAACTTAGGTACCCAGGGATTGTACAAAGTCTTCCAGAATATGAACACCGATGCCCTCTCCTGAACTGTTTATCTTAATAAAATGGATGGTAATCAGGATATAGATAAAGCAGATACATATCAGTCAGTTAAAAATTACGATTTTAAGATTATAGCCTCAATTGCGGAATACTGTTAATGTTGAGGGAAAGATCTTCAGAAATCTTACCCGTATTCTACAATTCAATTGGTGAAGAAAAATGATAATAGAAAAGGACAAAGTCGTTTCGATAAACTATGTGCTGTGCAATGAAGAGGGATTAGAACTGGACAGTACCCAATTTCAAGACCCACTGGTGTATCTTCATGGTGCAAGCAATATTCTGCCTAAGTTGGAAGAGGAGTTGGAAGGAAAAGGCGTAAAAGCAAGAGTTCGTGTCAAGATTTCACCAAAAGACGGTTATGGCGAGTATATCGATGAACTGGTTCAATCCTTTCCCCTCTCCAAGCTCCCAAACGCGGACAAAGTGAAAGTCGGTGTGCAATTTCAGTTAAACACACCCCAAGGGCCTACCATGGCGACCATAACCAAGGTCGAAGATGGTAACTTCACAGTGGATATGAATCATCCATTAGCCGGACAGACCCTCAATTTTGACATTGAAGTCGTTGACATCCGCGAAGCAACCACCGAGGAGAAGGATACGGGTCATATCCATGGTGAAGGTTGCGGCTGTGGACACTCCCATTAAATGCCGAACCCTGAAAATTTATAAACCTCACTTGCTGGCAAAGAATACTGAGACCGGCTATTTCTATACGGTACAATTGTGGATATGCCTGAGTCTTTTGTCGGATTGGTGCCTAATTAACAGCAGCAGGTGAGGGTAAATAGGAAAGTTTCTTTATCAGAAACCAGGGTCAAGAAACCAGGGTCACAAGAAACCAGGGTCAAGTCTTTCATTTTGACTTTTTTGACTAAAATGAACGGTGAAATGATTAAAGCAATTATCACCGGAATGTCCTTTAGCGAAGGCACACCTTTTCAATGGTTCAAGGGGTTGTTTGACTATCATTTCATTGCAGCAAAAAAATCATCAAGGGTTTTGCCGGGTTCCTCTGAGTATTCCTCTTCCAGTATCGAAATATTTGAGATTCTATCTATTCTAAAATTTCTGAAATCATTCCTGAGTTCACACCAGGCTGTCAGCAGCCAAACAGGAGGCATGAAGGCAAGACAGAGCGGACGGACGATCCTGCATGACTTTTGATCGTCCAGTCTGTTGTATTCAAACTCCAATTTCCGATGATTATTAATGGCTTTACGAAGGTCCTGTAAATGATCTGCGTTATTATTATTTCCACTAAGATTCGGGGAAAATAAGGGCGATTTTTCTATTCTTTTTTTAAGATTTTCCGGTAGCGCCGCTTCAACTTTGGAAAGGATATTACCCGCCGCAATTGCCAGGCCTTTATCTGTCCACTGCTTTACAATTCTCACCCCCAGAACCAGAGCCTCAATTTCCTCTTCAGTAAACATCAAGGGAGGAAAATCATAGGTTTTTGACAAAACATAACCTACGCCTGCTTCGCCTTCAATGGGCACGCCAGATCCGATTAAGTCCTGCAGATCACGATAGATGGTCCGTTTCGAAACTTCAAGTTCATCAGCCAGGTGGGCCGCAGTTGTGATGCGGCGTTTTCTCAATATCTGGATTATTTGAAAAAGTCTGTCAGCTCGTCTCATGCGCTGTTTTGAAGTATTGCTTAAATTCTTCGGTCGGAGAAATAAGATGAAAAATGTAAATCGCTACACCGGCTGGATCCAGTAGAATAAAACTGCGATCACCCCAGGGATTATCCTGTACCTGCTGTACTATTTCAAGCCCTTCGTTGCTTAATCGCAAAAATTCCGAATCCACATCGTTCACTTCAAGACAGTAGGTCAAGCCATGACCGGCAAATGTCGGCTGTTGGTCGTTCTCGGGCGCCATAAACGAAATCTCGAATTCCGGATCTTTCCCGGAAACAATGCTCAAATGCTTATCTTCCATTTCGAAGCATACTTTAAAATTGAAATAGCTCGTGTAGAACTCCTTGACTTCATTTATTCTATCGGTAGTTACAATGGGAACCAGTTTTTTTAGTTTCATAAGTATATCCTGCATTTAAGTTGTTGGATTTTAATTAAAAATAACCAATAATATGCTACACAAACTTCGAAGTAATCATAACACACCCCTGTTGACAGCATGGTGTCAGCAGACTTAAAAAAACTATGATAACAAAAAACTACATAATGAAAACTTCTAAAGGGCAACAAATATTGTCAACAAAAAACAGGGACCAATCCCAGTTGATAAACTGGTTACTGGAAGGAGACGTCTCAATTATTGTCTTTATTCGATAAGTAAGAATGTGGAGGATTACCCTGAAGGGGACAGATTATTTTTTGACATGTCATAAAACGGTGCCGCAAAAAATCCTTCGATGGATGATAATGTTACCTTTTCCGACAGATGCTAACTCTTAACCGCCAAATCCGGTTTTTTCATTTTTACCGACACCTTGGATTGTTCAACACGTTTATGTTTCGCCATAATATCAGCTACTCTCGGTCTGACAATTTGGTTGGCGATCCAGTATTCCTCCTCCTTTGACAATGATAAGCCATAGTAATCATCCAGTTCAAACGGTGCTCCAAACTCTATCTTGAGCTTTAATGGCAAGGGCGGCAACATTATTACAGGCATATTGGGACCGTGATCTTTGAATGTTTCCGTGAGAATAGGGCAGGCCTCCCGAAAGCCGATCATGGCAACGGGCACGATAGGAACCTGGTAGCGAACAGCCAGTCTGACAACGCCAGGAAAAAACATGTCGATAACACAACGGTTTTTAAAAAGACCGGAATGTCCCTCCGGGTAGATTGAAATCGTGGCGGGATAGTGTTCCCCGCCTTTCTTCAAATAAGAATCGATCAGCTTGTAATTGATACCGCCTTGAGTTGGAACGGGTATACCGCTGCCCACCCACCAGCGACCCCACCAGTGATTTATGAAATGCCACTTGCTTTCGATCAGTGCCTGGATTTGACGGTCAGGCAAACCGCAATCGCTCAAGGCAACATTATCGAGATCGAACCCTCCTCCATGATTCGCAGCTACCAGCGAAGCGCCCTTAGGGACGTTTTCTCTGCCGATAACCTCCAATCGGTGAAAGAGCTTAAAATAAAACCTGAAAAACACTTTCCTGAATCTGTTGTAAGTCGACCAATTACGTTGATAGGCCTCTATCTTCTCTAACGTCTTGGAAGCTTCTAAATTCATATCAGTAATCCTGAATATTGTTGAATGCAATTCTATTCCTTGCAGAACTTCACTTAAACTGTCTTTTACATATTGATTGAATAATGGCAATCCACTTTTTTATAAGCAGGTTCCCAAAACAGATCCGTTATTTGGATATCCAGGTAATTAGAATCCGGATTATGGTAATGGCAAAAACTGATTGTTGAATTCCACGATCCCTGCTAGAACAGTATAACAATAGATTGATTCTCTAAAATGACAAGCTGAAGATGAAAATATAAAAATATTCCAATCAACTTCGATACGCATGCCGGACCAATGCGGATTTATGCTATGATCTTTTCTATCAACCCCAAGCCGAAAAATGCAAACAGGATCTTATCTGTGATACTGCTTTCCTGCATTCTTCTCCTGATTTTATCGGGTTGTCTGGAGAAAAAAGGAGTGAGAGCGGACAAAGGAATCATCGATCTTTCCGCCTGGAATCCTTCAACTCAAAAGATTTTGGAGCTTGATGGAGAATGGGAGTTCTACTGGGAAAATCTTCTGGAACCTGCCGATTTTAAAGCTCAAGTTGCACTACAAAAAACCGGTTGGATGGTTTTGCCCGACAAATGGAACGGATATTCGGTTAAGGGTAGTCCGTTGTCAGGAATTGGATACGCAACGTTCAGGTTGAGGATCAAAGGCTGTGATCCGTCAAAAGCCTATGGATTAAAGATTTTGGATATGGGGACGGCCTACCGGCTTTGGGTGGATGGTCGCTTGCTGATGGCAAACGGAATGGTGGGAACTTCAAAAAAAGAGACGGTTTCGCAGTATTTGCCGCAGACGGCTGATTTTTTTTCTTCTTCATCTACCGTTGAACTCGTTCTTCAGGTTGCCAATTTCAGACATCGAAAAGGTGGAGTCTGGAAGTCCATAGAATTTGGCCATGCTGGCGATATCAAAGATAAAAGGGAATGGGCTTTAGGGGTGCAGCTTTTTCTGTTTGGTAGTCTTTTGATTATGGGATTGTACCATCTCGGGCTGTATCTGATTCGACCTGTTGATAAATCCCCGCTCTATTTCGGAATTGTCAGCCTGATCACCGGATTCAGGAGTATTGCAACGGGCGAGCGCTTTCTTATCTGGTGTTTTCCGGACATGAACTGGGAGCTGTTTCAGAAAATTGAATATCTTACCTTTTATCTGGGCGTTCCGTTCTTTCTGAAATTTATCGATTCTCTGTTTGAGGAATTTTCCATCAGGGTTGCCAATATCAATGTCGGTGTGACACTTCTCTTCTGTCTGTTGACCCTATTTACGCCGATCGCGATCTATTCTCACACGGTTGTCTGGTATGAAGTGATGCTGATTCCGTTTGCCCTTTATACCCTGTACACTGTCGTCATAGCAATCATGAACAACCGCGAAGGCGCCAAATGGGTTATGATCGGCTTGTTGGTGCTGTTTGCCACTGTTGCCAACGATGTTCTTGCGGCCAACGAACTGGTGCCACCTGTCTACTTGGTCTCATTTGGCCTGTTTGTCTTCATCTTTGCCCAGTCATTTATGTTGTCGATCCGATTTTCCAATGCCTTCAAAGCCGTGGAGACGATATCGAAAAAGCTGTCCAGGGCGGAACGAAAATACCGGAGCGTTTTTGAAAACGCTGTCGAGGGGATTTTCCTGGCGACCCTGAACGGAAAACTTCTTTCAGCCAATCCCGCTTTTTTTGAAATATTCGGATATCAGTCGGTTTACGATTTCGATGCTGATAAAACAGATCTCAACAAACTTTGGCAAAACGACAACAAGGGTCAAGCTAAGGCATTTTCTCTACTGGAGACACAAGGCTATATCAAGGATTTTGAACTGGCGACGCATCGCAAGAATGGAGATCCCATTGAAATCTCGGCGAATATCCATGCCGTTAAAGACGACCAGCAAAACATCCAGTATGTTGAAGGTATTATCGAAGACGTTACCATAAAAAAAACGTCTGAAAAATTGAAGATAGCCAAAGAATCTGCGGAACTTGCCAATCGTCTTAAATCGGAATTCCTGGCAACCATCAGTCATGAACTGCGAACGCCAATGCACGGGGTGTTGGGATTCGCGAACCTTGGGAGAAGCAAAGCTCATAATGCGGATAGAAGTAAAATCCTTAAATTCTTCGATGAGATAGTGAAATGCGGCAACACCTTGATGAACCTGTTGAATGATCTGTTGGATCTTTCAAAGCTGGAGTCGGGGAAGGTGGCTTACCAGTTGAGTGAGCATAAACTGTCCAGCGCAGTCACTGCTGTGATTGATGAGCTGGAAGCGCTAACAGGAGAAAAGCGGATTAAAATACGTTTCAAGGCCCCCGTTGGTGAAATACAGTTACAGTTTGACATGCAGAAAATCATGCAGGTGATCAGAAATCTGCTTTCCAATGCCACTAAGTTCTCCAACCCGGAGGATTGTATAGATATCGAACTTCAAGACCAGAAAGAGTATCTACTGCTTTCGGTTCGCGATTATGGTACCGGAATTCCCAAAGATGAGCTGGAGAGTGTGTTCGACCAGTATATTCAAAGCAGCAAGACAAAATCGGGAGCAGGTGGTACCGGCCTCGGGTTGGCCATCAGTAAAAGAATTATAGAAGACCACCATGGTGAAATCTGGGCCGAGCAGAATGCCGATCAAGGCGTGACCTTCAAGTTTAAAATCCCTGTGACCGGACCCCAATATGATTCTTGATCAGGTGCACTCAAATCCAATTATGATTACTTATAACTTTAAGCCATTCTAATCTGAATTCCTTTTTAGCAAATGAAAATTGATCTGATTATCTTTGATTGTGACGGCGTGCTGGTGGATAGTGAACCCGTTTCCAACAAGATATTAGCCGAAGAGCTGACAAAAATCGGTTTACCAACTACCAGTAAAGAGAGCATCCGAAATTATATGGGAAAATCGGAACATGATAACCTGGAGGAGATCAAAAAAAAACTGGGACATTTGCCCCCTGAGGCTTTTTTTGAATCCTGCCACAAAAGAACCTTTGAGTCATTTAAAAGGGATCTAAAGCCGGTTTTCGGAATAACCGAAGCACTCCGCAGGTTACCCCAAAAAAAATGCGTCGCTTCCAGCGGATCACATGATAAAATCAGGTATACACTGGGATTAACCAACCTGTTACCTTTTTTTATCGGAAGCATCTTCAGTGCAATGGACGTTAACAGGGGCAAGCCACATCCGGATCTGTTCCTCCACGCTGCAGAAATGATGGGATCTTCACCCGAGTCATGTGTTGTCATTGAAGACTCCCTGCCGGGGGTTCAGGCCGGGATCGCTGCCGGCATGAAGGTATTCGGGTATGCTGCCATGTCAGCTGCCGAGGATCTGATCAAAGCCGGTGCCACAGCTTTTACCGAGATGAAGCAGTTACCGGAGTTGTTGCAACTCGATTCAGCCGATAGGCAGGATTAAGCCATATACAAAAAACCAGAACCTCCCCTCATCATCTGCCTTGTTGTTAATTGTTCTGAATATTTGGCATTAAAATAAATATCCTTTCAATTCCAGCAAATCATCGAAATATAGAGGTATCATCTATATTTCGATGGTACGAAATAATAAAAATCCAAAAAAAATGCATACCACTCTGTAATAATGATCTATTGGAAATTGGCATATTGATTGCTGATATAGAGTAAGAGTATTCCGCTCAAGGATTATCTTTTCACCTTTATCTGTAACCTTCCCTATCTTAAAAGGAGAGCATCATGAGCCAACTACCGGATAGCCTGAATATCAAAGAAAAACTGGTTTTTAAAACCGTGCGCAATATCAAAAACCTGAAGGAGGATGAAGGTGTTACTCAGGGGATGTATCGTCCGGGGATAAAGCTGGATATCCAGAGGTCAAGGCTGTTGACCAAATCCTATCGGGAAACCGAGGGTCAACCCATGGTTATCCGCAGGGCCAGGGGACTGGAAAAAATTCTTACGGAGATTGATCTCTATATCCAGGATTGGGAAAAAATTGTAGGAAACAATGTGCCGACACCGCAAGGACTTTTTTTTGGTATCGATATGAACTGGCGATCCGTACAGCGGGTGGTCAAAAGCCCGGAAGGTCAATGTCTTTTGTCTGACGACGAACGAGCGGAGTTGGATGAAATGGTTAAATACTGGGACGGAAAATCCATGAGTGATATCCAGCAAAACCTGTTTAGCGGCGATGTTTTGAAATACTGGGACATGGCTGAGGGGGGAGCCGGATTCTGGTCGCATTGGTCAGAGCTTGGAATTCCAAATTATGAGAAGATTTTAAAGGTAGGCTTGAAAGGGATTATCCAGCAAGCTCGGGATCGATTGCAGGAGATTGATGCTGAGGTTCCCGACGACTATATTGATCAAAAGGAGTTCCTGCAGGCAGTCTTGATTTCGCTTGAAGCTGTTATAACCTTTGCTCACCGATATGCAGCCCTAGCAGAGCAGCAATTGGAGCAGACAGATAGTCCTGATCAGCAAAAACGGTTGCAGGAGATCATTTGCTCCTGCAAAAAAGTGCCTGAGCATCCGCCGGAAACCCTGTTGGAAGCTCTACAATGCTTCTTTTTTATCCATGTTGTGCGCTATATTGAATATACCACTCTGGGAATAGGGGTCAGGTTCGACAAGTTGTTCGGTCCTTACCTGGAGAGAGACCTGAAGGCCGGGATAATAGATCACCAGGGAGCCGTAGAACTGCTCCAGCTACTTTGGGTGAAATTTCATGAACTGGGCTTGATCTATTCTCCAACTTTGACTGCTGCCTACGGTGGTGTTGCTTCTCTGCAGGCAATTACCATCGGGGGAGTTGACGAAAATGGAAAAGATGTTACCAACGAGATGACCTACCTGGTTCTGGAAACCGCCAAACACATGAGAACTCCGGAGCCCAGCCTGGTCATGCGTTACCATGACGGTTCTCCGGATGAGCTGCTTTCAGCTGCAACCGACGTCATCCGCACGGGAACGGGATATCCTTCGTTATTTAATGACAAGGCTATTTTGCCACTGCTTGCAAAATGGGATGTCCCGTTAAAAGACGCTCGGGATTATGCCGTTACTGGCTGTGTCTACCTGGAGATTCCGGGGAAAAACATTGCCCGCAGGGCATACGGAGCCATCATTTTGCCGATGGCTCTCTGGTATGCGTTGAATCAGGGCAAGCATCCGGTTTCAGGGAAACAGGCGGGAGCGCCCACTCCGGACCCGTTGACCTTTACATCGGCTGATGATCTGATGGAAGCCTATCTGGAGCAGGTTCACTTTTTCTTTAGTCGACTCTGTAAAATCGAAAATACCAGCAAAGCGCTCTATGAGAAGTACTTGCCTCGCCCCTTTTACTCAGCCCTTCTAGACGGCTGTATCGAAAAGGGACAGGATTGCCGCAAATGGGCTTATCCCTCTCCGGTTTCTGATTTTTGCGTTGTGCTCGGACCCAACAATGTAGCTGATGCCATTACTGCTGTTAAGAAGTTGGTTTTTGATGAAAAAAAGGTGACCATGCAGGAACTGCTCAAGGCTTTGGAAGCGAACTGGGAGGGTTACGAGCCGGTGCGGCAATTGATCCTGAATGCTCCCAAATACGGAAACGATGATGACTATGCCGATTCAATAGCAGTGGAGGTGCAACACAGGACTGCGGAGGTGATGGGTCGGTCTAAAAATCGGTTTGGACAATCCTGCAGGGGCGACGGCAGCGGAATATCCGCCACCTACGGTGCTGGGGCAATTATCCCGGCAACACCGGATGGACGTAAAAGCGGTGAACCTCTCTCCGATGCTACCTTGTCGCCTGTGTTCGGTATGGATCAGAAAGGGCCGACTGCTTTGTTGAAATCAGCCTCCAAGATCAGCACGATCAAAACCTACAACCATCTTCTCAACCAGAAATTTCACCCCTCCTCGCTGGAAGGAGAGATGAAACAAACATTCATTGCTTACCTGAGATCATGGGGTGATCTGGGTATCAGTCAGGTTCAGTTTAATGTGGTTGACAGGGAAACCTTGATTGAGGCTCAGCTGCATCCGGAAAAGCATCCGGATCTTTTGGTGAGGGTCGCCGGCTACAGTGCGTATTTTGTGGATTTAAGCAAAGGGCTCCAGAACTCAATCATAAACAGAACCGAACAGCGATTTTAGAGGATGAGGAGATGAGTGACCGGGAAGGTATTGTGTACAACATTCAACGTTTCAGCGTTCACGACGGGCCTGGAATCCGTACCACTGTTTTTCTGAAGGGATGTCCTTTGAACTGCGCCTGGTGTTCCAACCCGGAATCTCAGCAGTCTCAACCCCAGTTAATGATTCGGGATATTAAATGCAGTCGTTGCGGAGAATGCATCTCCGCCTGTCCCTCTGGAAATGTTTCTCTTTCAGAAGATAGTCAAAATCGAATCATGAATTGGGGGAGTTGTCAGGGCTGTTTTCAATGTGTTGCCGCTTGCGTTTACCAGGCCTTAACGGTCATGGGAGAGACGATGACGGTTCGGGATATTATGGAAGTTGTTGAGAGTGACCGAGTGTTTTATAAGAATTCCAAAGGAGGCGTTACCTTTTCCGGCGGTGAACCTTTGCTGCAGATCGAGTTTTTAGTGGAACTGATGACTGCTGCCAAAAAGAAAGGGTTTCATACTGCACTTGATACAACCGGTCTGGCTCCTGCAGAATCCTTCAGAAGAATCAGTGCTTACACTGATCTGGTGCTATTTGATATTAAACATCTCGACTCCGAACAGCACTACAGCTATACCGGGGTTTCCAACCGCATGATCCTGGAAAATATTCGATTAATTTCCAGGGAAACGGAGATCTGGATTCGAATTCCCCTGGTAGCCGGAATTAATGACGATGACTCCCACATAGCTGATATCGCCGCACTGGCATGCGAATTGGGAATCAGGAAAATCTCGCTGCTGCCTTATCATGAAGGCGGTGTGCTAAAACGAAAACAGCTTGGTATGCAGGAGACTGAAAACATCTGTGCAGCACCCGGCGAAGAACACATCAATTATCTTTCCTCAATTATCACAGGTAAAGGATTAATTGTCGGAATCGGTTCCTGATTCTTTTTTTTTACTCCTTTGACAATTCTCAACCTATCTCCGGTATCCAGCTACCCAATTGGAGTTTAATCTGATTTAATTCGATAAAAAAGCAACAGATTAATGTCATTAATTAACCTAAAGAATTAAATATTGAGTCTACTCCGAAAAGTTGATTTTCTTGTCATTCCGGCCTCCGAGCCGGAATCCAGATTTTTGATTAAACCTTATGGATGCCGGATCAAGTCCGGCATGACAGCGGTTCAGAATTTCTA
>Ga0180009_10002001_pt1 | contig 24129 bp, 21 predicted proteins | sample OS_PC_MetaG_FD_123537 | JGI IMG/M metagenome (GOLD analysis project Ga0180009, IMG submission 123537) | Groundwater microbial communities from the Aspo Hard Rock Laboratory (HRL) deep subsurface site, Sweden - OS_PC_MetaG | ecosystem: Environmental > Aquatic > Deep subsurface > Groundwater...
ATAAAGACCATGAAACTGAGGCGCTTGCAGCACGCCAAATCTGCTGCTTAACTGAAAACCAGATGAGCCAAACCCTCCTTAAGTCAGGCGGCCATCTGTCTCAAAATACCTGCCGACGGACAGCAGCCGATTGATCTACAGACTATGAGTCTCTTTTTCGCTTGATCTCGGTCGCAACCTGAGCGGTAATGCGACTCATTGAATGCAAAAGGAGTTACCATGCCGACCAACAAAATCCTGCTCGCCGTCCCTGCCCTGGCCATGGTGCTCACCGGGTGCGCTGTGACTGAGACGCTTGAAGAACGGGAAAATACTTTCCTCACTATGACCGAACCACACTTCGCAGCTGGCGTGAGCGTAGTGGATGACCCGCTCAATCCTTCAATTGAGATCAACACGCGCGGATCATATCAGGATTTCCAGTTTGTCTGGGGCCCACAGGAGGATCAATTCCTCAGGGGTTACAAGTTCCGTGAGACCGGACATGTTGCCCTGCAAGGTTATGTGACCAGCGACATAAACGGCACCTGGCTGCACCCGGTCTCGGTGACCTTCCAGCATACGCTCTCAACCCGCCCGGTCGACCGGGTTTCTTTCGACGCCAATCGCTGTTCCTCTTATGGCTGCATGCACCGGGAAGATATGGTGTTTGAATTCACCCCCGAAGAGCTTGATCAAGTCATCGTCGACATGGAAGCCAAAGGCGAGAGAGTCTTCGCCTTGCGCATTCAGGGACAATCCGGAGTCGACCGGGACGGGCGGTTTCAGATCAATGAGCTGAAGGCGTTTCGGATTGCAGTGAGGGAAACGTTTTCTCCTGAATGAGACTAGCCCGCTGAACTTCTGGGCGGCGTGCGCTGCGGAATTGACGCCGTTCGCCGAATCAGCACCTATGTAAACCGTAGTTCCAAGGATGGGTCCGTTAAATTCGGTTCCGTCCTTTTTTTAGGACTGCTCCGAGTTGGACAACTGCGTGCGTGCGTTTGTTTAACTTTTTTGGAGCAGAAGGAATGAAACCCAACACTCTCCCGCCACGTCGCGGCTGGTCATCGAATGAACCAGCCCCGACGATCATCCCTGTGATGATTGCGGTACTGATCGCGTATCCGCAACATGCCCGCCGGCACACGGCAGGCAAGCTGAAGAAACTCATCAAATCGATCGGGGATATCGGTCTTCTCAATCCGATCATCATTGACGAGACCAATACCATCCTCTCAGGCCACCTGCGAGTGGAGGCTTTCAGGACTCTGGGCTTCGAAGTCATCCCGGCAATCCGTGTCACTCACTTGTCACCGGATCAAAGGGCCGCATTCGTCCTGGCGGCCAACAGGCTCACTGAAGAAGGATCGTGGGATCGGACCTCTCTGAAGCAAGAATTTGCGATGCTGGTCGAGATCGGCTGCGATATCGACCTGGAGACGACCGGCTTCGACATTGGCGAGATCGATCTTGTTATCGGCGCAGAGGACGAAAGCGACGACGAACCTCCCGTTCCGTCTCCGCCCGCCGAACCGATTACCCAACCTGGGGACATTTGGACCCTCGGCGATCATCGTCTCATCTGTGGCAGCTGCCTGGAAGCAAAAATTTGGAGCCGCCTTATGCGGGGGGATGTGGCGCGTGTCTGCTTCACCGACCCGCCCTACAACGTCAAAATCAAAGGCCACGTTTCATCCAAGGGTCATGACGAGTTTGCCATGGCTTCGGGTGAGATGAGTTCGGATCAGTTTGTCCAGTTCCTCCATGCCACCACTGCTCTGGCTGTTCAGTGGAGTGTGAATGGAGCGATCCATTTCATCTGCATGGACCATAGGCATATGCGGGAGCTCTATGCTGCCGCAGACGGCTTGTACACCGAGCAGCTCAATCTCTGCGTTTGGGTCAAGAATAATGGCGGCATGGGATCCTTTTATCGTAGCCGGCACGAACTCATCGCCGTCTACAAGATCGGCACAGCGCCTCACATCAACAATGTCCAACTCGGCCGCTTCGGCCGGAATCGAACCAATGTCTGGCCCTATCCGGGGGCCAATACATTCCGGAAAGGTCGGGATCAGGACCTCACCGATCACCCGACGGTCAAGCCCGTCGCCATGGTCGCAGATGCCCTCATGGATGCGTCTGCGCCCGGCGACATCTGCATTGATGGGTTTGGTGGATCGGGCACGCTGATCCTTGCTGCAGAACGCACAGGGCGTCGGGCACGCGTCATCGAACTGGAGCCCAAGTATTGCGATGTCGCGGTCCGTCGCTGGGAGGAAATGACCGGCTGCAAGGCGGTGCTGGAACGCGCCGACACATCTACCATGATCGCCCTGCCCGCACCGACCACGCTGCTTCTGCCTCCCCCGGACAAGGAGGACCAGGCATGAGCAAGGACCCTATCGGCTATGGCAAACCGCCCAAGAAGCATCAGTTCAAGTCAGGTACGTCTGGCAATCCCAAGGGGAGACCGAAAGGCGCGCGCTCCTTCAAGGCAGCCCTCGCCAAGGAGCTGGAGACCAAACTGGTGCTCAAGGAGGCCGGAAAACCGAAGAAGGTGTCGAAGCTCGAGGCAGTCGCAAAACGCCTCGTCACAGATGCGCTGAACGGCAACCCAAAAGCTCTCACCGAACTGTTGAGGCAGATGAACCTGCATCTCGGTGCCGATCGAGAGCTCGATCCGGCCGAGCAGCCCGCGAGCACAGAGGATCAAGCCCTCCTCGCACGCTTCATCGCACGGGCGATCGCTGAGAAGGAGGCAGGCAATGGTTGATCCGAAACGCCTACCACTTCGACAATTTTTGAAATCGGATGCTCAGGCCCTCTACCGTTCCGACTTCCCCAGCCTCATCAGAAAGGCCTACAGCTGCATGTTTCCAAATTCGCCGATCGAAGACAACTGGCATTTGGATGCAATGGGCTACAGTTTACAAAGGGTCTCAGGAGGCGATATCCGACGTCTGATGATCTCCCTGCCACCACGATCGCTAAAGTCATTGGTCATCTCGGTATTTTGGCCGCTCTTTATTATAGGCAACGATCCTACCAAAACCGTACTTGTCGTGTCTCACTCACTTGACCTTGCAATCAAGCTGTCGAACTTGTTCCGGCAATTGATATTGCATCCCGATATCCAGGAAATCTTTCCGGTTTTCAAAGGCGCCCTATCCAAGGACAGCCAACAAGAAGTTACTACACAGCAGGGCGGAGGACGTATAGCGCTGTCGGTAGATTCGAATGTGACGGGGCGTGGCGGCGACGTCATTATCATTGACGATCCGTTAGACGCGTCGGATGCCGACAACGAAACCGCTTGCTTCGCCGTGAACAAGTGGATTGACGAGACTCTTTCCACGCGCACCAACAATCCAGCCACATCGCCCATTGTCCTCGTGATGCAGCGGCTTTCAATCTACGACCCCGCGGCACACCTCTCTGAGCAAGGTGGTTGGACCGCACTCAGCTTTCCGGCAATCGCTGTCAAAAATGAAGATATCCCAATTGGCCGCAAATTACTCCAAAAGCGCAGAATTGGAGATCTGCTCCACCCCGAACGATATCCGAAAGAGTACCTCGATATGCAGCGCGGGATAATGGGCCAGAGAGCCTTTGAGGCTCAATTTCAGCAGAACCCGCTACCCGACGGTGGAGGCATCATCGATCTCAACAAATTTCAGCGATACTCCACTCCGCCGAAGACCTGTGACCTCAAGTTTTACAGTATTGACGCCGCATCCGGGTCCAATTCCGGATCGTACTCAGTTATAATGGCGGGGCGGGTTGTGGACGGACGAATGTATGTGACAAATATTTTCCGCAAACGCTGCACTTTTCCTGAGTTGTGCAGAATAGTCCTCTCAACGATTCGCAGATATCGACCTGATCATCTCGTCATCGAGAAAGCCTCAAACGGCGTTGCTCTAATAGAGTACTTGAACGAAAAACTTCAGGGCACCGACTTTACTTGCCAATACCCCTACTTTGTCCAAACCATGAATGCCTCACAAAGGAAGATAACACGGATGGAGAAAGCCCTGGTAGCGATCGAAGAGGGAATGGTCCTTCTACCGGAACAAGCCGATTGGCTTCCGACATTGGAGTCTGAGATTCGTGCCTTTCCGAATGGCCGAAATGACGACCAAGTCGACGCCCTATCTCAGGCGGTGAAATTCTTCACTTGGTATATTCGGCACCCTATCGCCGAAGAACGCAAACGAGGCTACAGATGAATGATGGTCGGTTCGACCGGTCCCGGACCAATAATGGTTCGGCACGTAACGTATATATTCATCTCCTGCCACACACGCGTCTGTATCAGCCGATCCGACGGGAATAACGGTTCAAGGCATCGATCTTGTAAACGGGCGGTTTGGTGGGGCGCTTGTAGACGTCCGTTTCGAGGAACGTCATCTCGTCCCCCAAGGCATCATCATCAATATCAATCCACCAGCATTTGGGATGCGGTGGGATGTCGGCCGGCGCCCAGCGGTAGCCGCGCTGCTTGAGCGTGTCTTTGGAGGCGTAGTCAGCGTCGATAGCAAAGACACGCCAGCCGGACTTGCGGGCGGAGCCCAGCAGGCAGGACAGCGCAAGTTGGCCAGTAGACGCCAGCGACATGGTCAGGAGCTTGATGCCGGCATGGCAATCGATATCGGCGCGGTGACCTGCAAAGAAGAAGCCGTACTCCATGGCCAGATAGGACAGTTTCGCGCTTTCGTGACCTTCAGATCGCCAGTCGATGTCATTGAGCGAGCACGCCCAGGGCTTGGCCTCGAACTCTTCCATGAGAGCCTCGCATTTGGGGCGATCGAAACCTGCATTATGGGCGATGATGAGATCGGTGCCGGACAGGATTGATCGCACTTTGCCTTTGTCTATCGCGTGGCCTTTGACCATCTCAGGTGTGATCCCTGTGAGCCGGGTTATCTCCTCGCTGATCGGACGGGTGGGCTCGTTAAACTGATCGAAGGTCTCGCCGATACCGCAGATCAAGCCATCCAGAGAGTATTGAAAGGGGACAATGGCCAGTTCTATGATTTCATCATCATCGTCCAGGCCCGTCGTTTCAACGTCCAGAAAGGCGGCCTGTTTACAGTTCGGACTGGCGCAGGCGTAGGGCGGCGGCGGGGTCAGGCGCCGCAGGATCTTGTAGTCGCCGGTTGCTTCCATCTGCGCGGCGGCATTTTCGGCTGGCAGGTTGTCGCCACCTGTAAGCGTGTGCTGTGGCGTGAAGCGATAAGGCGCGGTCATGATTCATTCCAACTGGTAGGCGATCTTGCCAGGCTATCGGGATTCGCAAGCTGGATCGGTGTTTCGTCTGCAACGGGCGCAAAATCAGACATGCGGGGTTTGCCCGAACATGTGTTTCCCCCCAACGCAAGAAAATCACAAACCCAATGAACAGAGCGCGCCCGGCCGCAAAGAGTGCACGGATTACAGTCTCGGGCAGGCCCCGCGTTCGCTGGGATATTCCGGCAAGTCGGGCTTGGTAGCGCCGACTGCGGCGCGTACATTTCGTATGTCGGCGGCAATCCTTGAGAACTCCTGCAGGTCCCCTGCGCTGCTGCCTGAACCGAATGTGCTCAGGTTACTGAACACGCAGACCTTGCTCCAGCGGCTTGCAGCAATCGATTCAAGGGCAACCTCGCCGCGCGGGTTGTTTTCAACCGTGTCCATGATCAAGGCCATGCAGTCACCGACGTGCGAGAAAAACTGGTCCTCCGCAAACCCCGCTGGTATTGTCTCGGCAAGCGCGGCTGTTCTCGCAAAGAGCTGGCCCTCAATCTCTCCAGGACGTCGCAGCCATTGTGCGGTCAAGGCGTCTGGGTTTACGTCTTTTGCTGTTTGCTGTGATAGCTCGACAAGCTGGTCGGTCGGAAAGTCTGGACCTAACCGTCCGTCGAGGGCCGTCCGGAACAGGCGTTGCAGGATCGCAAATTCGCGCATGTTCGATATTACATCAGAGGTTTGCACATTCCTGCGGACCTCCGCTTCGATCGCCTCTGTCAGGCTCCGGGACACGGTTTCTATTTCCCATGGATCATCGTCGACATATTCGTCGCGGGCCGCATTGATCTCGTCGGCCCATTTCGACGCGCCGCCCGCAAAGAAGGCGGGCGATTCGAAGGCGACCTGAACCATGAACCGGAAGGGCCAGACCGATGAGTCGCCGGGTGGCCGGAGAAAGTCGAGGTTGCTGCTGATCTCATAAGGGCGCTCCCGAACGCCGCTCCATATCTGGTAGTCAGGTGGAGGCGCAAGCCATGCGTATCGGTCCGTACGAGAACTGACCTTATCCGTGATGGTGGAGATGCAGGTTTCGAACTGACCGAGCGACCTGGAAGGGAGGCAGGCCTCCATCTGCGTGACAAGCGAGGGGTCCAGGAATGCCGGCTTCCGCCTGATCCATAGCGGCGCGGCCAGCGCCCCTGAGATGGCCTCAGCCGCAATGCGCTCTAGCTCGGGGACATATTCGGCCTGACTTATGGCCTGCTGGGCATAATCCCGATCGTCTCCGCTCAGGCTGCTTCCTGGCAATTTCGTCTGCGCTCTTGCGCGCCAGGCCAGCCGGTAGAGGCCGACCTCGCCGCGTATGCGCTGCTCGGCGTCGGTCCGGATCGCGGTAAGCGCGCTGCCCTCCGTGAAGGACAATTCATCGGCGAGCTGGTCCAGCCGGATCGCCCGGCAACCAAGCCCGGTATCCTCGAGCACTGGATGTAGCAGGATGCGAAGGTCGGGCACGACATCGGTCGTGACCATGGTCACGGTCGTGGGTCGGCCATCAGCTGCATAGGCGAGGGCGAGCTGGACAATGGCAGGGTTAAACCTTCCGATAGACTGCCTGTCGCTTCCCGCACCCAGTACCAGTTCGATCCGTCCGCCGGACCTGCGCCAGGAGAAATGATCGATCGCCAGCGAGGTTTCGGCATCCTCCGGCTCCCGGCCAATCAACACACCGCCAATGCGCGAGAATCCGCGCAGCCGGCCATAGGACCGGGCCCGTGTCGACGCTTTCGCCGCCGCGGCGGTGCTCCGGACAGCCGGCGCAGGCGGCGCACCGGAAATCGACTGTATCGCCTTGGCTTGAGGGGTCGAAAGCTCGGCGCCGACCTGTCCCGGGAAATGATCATCAAACACTGTCAGCGCGCGCGCTGGAAACGCGGCGCTCCCGGATCCGCTACCGAGGTGTCCCGCCATCTGGCTGACAGCCTGCGATGCCTGGGCTGGGTTGTACCTCGGTGCCCGCGACAGGCTTGGCAAATTGTCTGCGAGGCGGCTGCCTTGTGGCAGCGACCGTTCAAATTCGGACAAAGCATTGCCGATCGACCGGCTGGTGGATGGCGAAAGGGGAGAGTGGTGCCAGTCGGCGAGGCGAGACCAGTCGAGCTCGCCCTGTGCCTGGCTTTCGACAACAAATTTCTTCAGGATCACTTCGCGCGCCCGCGCCGCTTCAGCGGAAGGGATCTCGGCGGCCCATGTCTTGATCTGCCGGTCAAGGGCTGGGTCGAGGCCCTCAAGGGCGGGCGCTGCGTCCAGGGCGTGTCCGACGATCTGGGAGACTAGTGCGCTTCGCAATTGGCTTGCATCAGCCGGGGTTGTGAAGGAGAGCTTCAGAGCGCGGACATTGTCGCGCAGCCTTGTGAAACCGGCCGGATCAGATTGTGCGACCCGCCTCAGTTCAGCGCGGGTCGTGCCGGACCCCGGCACCTCCGCAGACGATAGCGAGCGATAGTCAGGCGCGTCGATCCCGCCGGAAACTGTTGCGGGAGCGCCGCGCGCGGCGCTGGCCCGGATACCCAGTATCCTCTGCCGTGCCGAGGCGGTCTCCACAGAGCGGACCGCGTCATCAAGACCGGCGCCGGACACTTGGATCGACCGCACCAACATGCGGGGGAAGATTTCGGTTTCAAACACCTCGGCGGTTTGCGTGATGGCTAGTTCGGTATCATCGTCCAGGCGTTCATCTGCCGCATCTGCAGGTGCGCCGACAAGTTCGCTGTATGAGCGATCGATCTCGGCAAACTCGATCTCGAATTCCATTTCCGCGCGGCGGGTTTCGATCCGGTCGACCGATGCCTGAAGGGCAGGTTCGACCGCCGTGTAACTCGCTGCGAGCAGGCTGGGAAACAGAATCAGGAGGCCGGCCGACGCCAGGAACCGCGTACCTGTTCCAAGGCCCGACACGACACCTTTGGAGAAAAACATCGCGCTAATCCAGCTGAGACCGGAGCGCTTCGGTTTGATGCCAACCGATTCCGGCGCGACCTGCACGTTCGAGCGCCGCTGGAGGTCGAGAAAGACGTTCGCTTGCGCCAGTTTGTCGAACGCGCCGCGTATCGCAGCGGCACGCTGGCCCTCGCCTTGCGCCTGGGCGGTGTCGAACGCCTCGGAAAGTTCCTCCATGGTGCGCTGGACCTGCTCCATCTCAGGAGAAGGGGCACGCTCATCCCATTCACCATTGTCAAACGATGTCTGAAGCCGGGTGAACTCCGCATTCCAGACTTCGGCGACTACCCGCTTTTCCTTCGCCTTGCTGGCCAGGAAGGTGAGCAGGCCAAGTCCGACGGCGATCAGGACTGTCGCGCCGGCACCCCATGCAGTCCCGATTTCGGCGAGTTGGTCACGCGCCGCACCAATGTGGTCGAGGAGGGCATTGGTCTCCGCCATTCCCAGATTGTCCTGGGCATTGATCCATGCTGCAAGACCGAGCGCGAGGGCAGAAGACAGCGACGCGAGCAGCAGGATTCGGGACCCGAGCTGTGCCAGCGCCACCCATCCCGTCCCGCCTATTCTACCCGCGATAAGGCGGGCCTTCGCATTAGCAGTTACGAGCGGTTCTATCACCATGCGGCACACCGCCCATGCACCCACGGACGCTATCAAAACAGTCTGAATATCCACCCGACATCCCCCACCGACCATAAACGAGCGCGCCACGGACCGTCCGTAGCCACTCACAATCCCGGATGAAATTCAGTTTTGGCGCCTGTGTCCCCACGTCGGACTGGATGACCGTCCCGGATCTGCTTTCACTCTAACAGCGAAACGGCCGAACTCAAACCATTCAACAAGATCAAGCCGTCTGGCGCATGGGCTGCCCGCAGAAATGCAGGATCAGGTTTGAGATTCAATTCTCCAAGGAGCGCAAAAGACATTACTCCTGCAGGAAAAATGCCATGGGCACGCTATGAATGTGGTGCTCAGAACTCGACATCAACAGCAATCGCGTAATCGTGCTGTCATAGATTCCGCCCTTCGGAAACGCACACTGAATGCGGACCTCACGCCGAAGAAGGTCAGCTTTGCGGATTGCAGTCTCATATTCGTGGTGAGCCCGTCCGAATTGTGCTCTCAAACGTTGCTCGAAATTTGGCTTCGCGCCTTTAGTATCGACTTGGCCTAAGTATCTGAAGGCATTTCGAAAAATTTCCTTGTGCGGCAACGGCCTTTCCTCCAGCCACCATTTAAAGATTTCCTCGTAGTGCTGCGGAATTGAAAACCGCGAGTCTTCGATTGCACCGGCAAGTTCGCTTAGATGATGGACTGGGCTGCCGCCCCGCGCGAGAATCGTGAATAGGATTTCTTTCCAGCGCATCGGATGATCTGTGATGATTGCCGCACCCGTCGCTTGGGCCACATACATCGCCATTTCGAAATTAGGTGCGAGCTTGAACATGGAGAACTGCCCGCCGCCTTCTCCATCCAGAAATGCCCCGTCTTGCAAAACGGCAAAAGGATCTTCCTCTTTTAGTACCTTGATGCCTTGAACCATCTTCTCAATGTCTTCGTCGCTGAGTTCTTGTGCATGTCGCTTCAGCATTGCGCGTTGGCGGTCTTCTGAGAGTTGGTAAACGCTTCTCTTGAATTCCTCCGAACCTAGCGCCTTCATACCGCTATCGTCGTTCTCCATAAGCGGGCGCAGAATACTCCAGCGCTCCTCAGCGAGCCTCATTGTCTGGTCGCGCAAATGATAGTCAAAGTCCCATGGGTCCGGGAACAGGTTCACCATTCCGATCTCAACCAGCGGCATCACCTGCATGAAGAACAGCACGCTCTTCAAAATTTCCTGGCGATAAGCTTTCGGATTTTTGACAGGATTGAAGTCCTCCTTCATCGTCCGCGGATTGACGAAAGGGTGCTGCATCAATAGCTCCCCAAACAGTAGCGAGGAACCCAATCCGGTTTCGACAATTTTGCGCGCATCAAGCATGCTTGTGTAGACCGCCCGCGCCGTCCCATCCGGCTTTGGCAGCAAGCCGAGAAGTTCAGTGTCCAGAGGCCAAAGCGCCTCATAAACAGAGTAAATCTTGCTAATCTTCTCATCCGTTATTGACCGTCGGACTTCGGTCCAGTCCTGATCGGGGCGAAGCTCTAGAATGTTCTCAATGCCGCGAAAGAGCGCGAGATTTCTTTCACGAATGCTCAGCTGATCCCATGCCGGACGCAAATGTACCGGTTTCCTATTGCAGCACTCTGCGAAATCCTTGTCCGACCCACATCCACAAAGATCACGTGGTTTAAGCTGACCCTCAATGGGATCCTTCTTCAAAAACTCCCTTTCTTTCTCCGTGCGCCCAAATGCGTCTTGATAATGTACGTGCCCACTTTCATAGCTCACGTACATCTCACCACCGAACCCGAAGAGTTGATCCGAGGGCGGCAACAGCACTTGCCCAAGCGCTGTCCACTCGCGCTCGTCTGTGACAAGTTCGGGGAGCCAATCTTTGTCGCCAGCGGCGATAAATCTGTATGCCCGAGACCTGACGATCTTATTGACCTCCGCAACCTGGTCGGCCGTGAATTTCCGGCTCCGAATAAAAGCGTCAGTGCGCACCATCGAGCTTCTAAAGCGCCGCGCAAATGTCCGTTTCTGAAGCGGATCGCTGGCCGGGTCCTGAGCAAATTCAAGATTGGTCAGGATGAGGCAATGGTCGCGGTCAAGAGGAAAGACTGTCTGCGTTCCCTTCAATTCAATTCCTGGATCGCCGGGATGCTTGCAAATTTTCGAACGCGGGGACGCTGCACGGTTGAACACAGTCACAGGGTGATCAGATAGAATGAATTTCACATTCGAGTCTTCAGCCGACACGATTTCACGAACGCCTTCCGTCCAGATCGTGCAGTGCATCATCCGGATGGCCTGCATCTCCACCATCAGCTCATTTTGGGTGAGCGATGGATATTGCGCCTTGAGCCAGGCCAGTCCTTTCGGCGTGCGGAGTTTTTGGATGTCGATGTACTCGAATAGGCTTTCAAAATTTTGGTGACATTCAGTTGGATCACCACCTGCATAGGCCCTGACCGCCTTTGCGCCCTCTGTATCGATGTTGCCAAATAGCTTCCGCTCGATTTCGTCATTCACAGACGCACCGAAAAAGGTTGAGTATAAGTCCCTTTGAACAAATGCTCGCGCTGGTGGAGCGTTATGGAGGGCGCGTTTATAACCCTTTGAACCATCCGAACTCGCAAATGATTCAGGCATCAAGTTGAGATAGGCTAGCGTGGACTGGCCGGCCTCCCAAAACCCCTTCTGATACCATTCCGGGACATAGTGATTATTTCTAGTCGTCGACATCCTAACGTATGTGGCGATAGCCTACGTTCCGCGCAACTGCTCATGCCACTTCCGAACTTATGTCCGCTCATGGAACATTCTGCCCAAGCGCTAACGGCTGCTTCCGGGATTTTTCAGACCAAGTCGTTTTGCAGCGTGGACTTCAGACGCGACCTGAGCCCACTTGCGTCACATGGACCAAATCGACGAAATCAGACGGACACTCGTTCTCGTGCTCGGAAAAACCGAAGACGCGCACGAACAAGCCGTTGAGGCCCAGGCACCGAACCTTCCTGACACAGATCGACTGACCGCCATCATCGGGTTGCGAACGATCCTGGACGCGGCCATGTGCCACTGCCGTCAGGCTGAAGCCGACCTTCGCAATTACCTCAAAAATTCCTCCAAATAGGACTGGACTGCGCGCGCACGTCGAGCATTGGTGGTCATGTGGAGGGACCTGCTGAGGCCGCCCACCGGACGCCCGCATGACCCACCGGGCCTTGAGGTCGTGGAAGCACTGATTGCTTCCCAACAATCTCAAGGAGCTCCAGATGCCCAAACGTAAAACAAACCCGCGCACAGCCATAGCGCCGCCAAAAACAACCAAATCCGATCAGCTTAAAACCCTCCTGGCGAAGCCCGGCGGCGTCACGGTCGCGGATCTCTCGGAAAAGCTCGGCTGGCAGTCGCACACCACGCGCGCTGCACTGACCAGGCTCAAGCAATCGGGCCTGTCTGTCGAACGGCTCGATCCGAAGGAGGGCTCGCGGCAATCGCGCTACCGGATCGCGGGAGCGAAAAAATGAGCGCGATCGAATCTGTCCGCGATCTGCACCGCAGCAAACTAGTTGAAAGACACGAGGAGCTCTTCGCGGAACCGCCACCAAGAGGCATCAGCCAACCCCTGCTCGCCCGCATTGTCGCTTACGAGACTCAGGCGATCACTCACGGCGGCTTGCCGCTTCGCACACGAAAACGCCTGCAATCCGTCACTCAAGACGCATCAATTCCTGCGTCAGCCACAAGGCTTAAAAAGGACGCGCGGCTCGTTCGCGACTGGAACGGCGTGTCGCACGTCGTCGATGTTGTCCCCGGCGGTTTCGCCTACCGGGACAAAACCTATCGGTCTCTCTCGGCGATTGCGCGCGAGATTACCGGAGCCCGTTGGTCAGGCCCCCGCTTCTTTGGCCTGCAGGACAAATCGTAATGTCTCCCTCATCCAGCGAGAAACGGACGATCCGCTGCGCGATCTATACGCGTAAGTCGAGCGATGAAGGCCTCGACCAGACCTTCAATTCCCTCGATGCGCAGCGAGAGGCGTGTGAGAACTACATTTCGAGCCAACGTCACGAAGGCTGGAAACTGGTTCAGAACCGATATGACGATGGCGGCCTCTCAGGCGGAACACTCGAGCGCCCTGCTCTCCGATGTCTGCTCGACGATATTGAGGCAGGCAAGATCGACTTGATCGTCGTCTACAAGATCGACCGACTGACACGGTCCCTCTCGGATTTTGCAAAACTGGTAGACCAGTTCGATGTGGCAAACTGCTCGTTCGTCTCGGTGACCCAATCCTTCAACACCTCGACGAGCATGGGACGGCTGACGCTCAACGTTCTGCTCTCCTTCGCGCAGTTCGAACGCGAAGTGACCGCTGAGCGCATCCGGGACAAGATCGCCGCCTCGAAGAAGAAGGGCTATTGGATGGGCGGGCTTCTGCCCCTTGGCTATGACAGCCATCCTGATCCGAAAGTCCGCTCGCTGGTGATCAACGAAACAGAAGCAGAAACCGTGCGGGCAATATTCACGCTGTATCGTGACGAGGGCTGTCTGCGAACGGTGAGACAGATAGCTTCTGACCGAGGCTATCGATCAAAACATCGGGTCTACGAGAATGGAAAGGTGACCGGATCCGGACCGCTGCGCCGTGGGCAGATCCAGTTCATCTTGAGAAATCCGGTCTATATCGGACGTATCCGGCACAAGACGGAGAGTTACGAAGGCCTCCATTCGCCCATCATCGACCTGGCGCTTTGGGACGAAGTGCAGGGCATGCTGGATAGCAAGAGCCGGAAGCGATCGCTGCGAACAGCTCCGAGCAAGGCTACACTCACAGGCTGCATATTCGACGAGACCGGAGATCGACTGACGCCAACCCATTCAAAGAAGGGCTCCCGGAGACACCGCTACTATATCTCCAGCCGGTTGCTTTCGACCGGCGCTGCAGACGCAGCCGGCTGGCGTTTGCCGGCCAGGCAGTTGGAACAGTCAGTCGCAGACGCTGTATTGCAGTATCTCAGCAGTCGCTTGCCTTACCTGCCGAAGGCCCCCTCGCCAGTTATCATCAATCAGCTGAAGTTTGCGCTGGACGATCTGACGGCCCGAAGCGCCCTCAGCCTGATCGAGAGGACTATCGTGTCGCCCGGCACACTTCAGATCACGCTGTGTGCAGATGCTCTTTCTGCACACGTCGGCATCGATCGCGCTTCACTCGACGGCGACCAGCTGAAGTTTGCCGTGCCCTTCCAGCTGAAGCGGCGCGGCGTCGAGACCCGGATCATCATGGGCGCTGACAAAGGTCAACAGGATGCCCGGCTCATTCGTATGCTCGCGCTGGCGAATGTCTGGCTTACCGAGATCCGGTCTGGGACGCGGGTCAAGGACATCGCGGCCCGTCACGGCTGGAAGAGTGTGATGGTTCGCCAGCGGATACAGCTGGCCTTTCTTTCACCCCGCATCGTCGCGGCAATCCTCGACGGTCGGCAACCAACCGAACTGACCCTCACCCGGCTGATCGCGTCCGACATTCCATCAGACTGGGATGAGCAATGGGCTGCGCTCGGGTTTGACGCGGCTGCCTGATACCGCGTGAATCATTCCCTGTTTGCTTGGAATAATTCCCTGCTAGCCTTAGAATAATTCCCTGTTCCTGGAATAGGGAATTATGCCTCAATGCCCTGAATACACGTCGCTTTCTCAAACCGACCGGCGGGCTTTCCCTGATAATTTTGTGAATTTCCCTGTAAAACGGGCTGTATCAGGGAATTTGCGCCTAACGGTACTGTTGCATTTAGCGAACAGAGACTTGGGCTCAAATAACCGCCCGAAAATACGCTGATCCTGAAACGGAGACACAAGTCAGCCGCAAAGCCCCGCTAACCGCGGGCCATTTGGGCAGATACTCGATCTTTTTGATATTCAGCCGACTGGCTGGCGGAGAGACAGGGATTCGAACCCTGGGAACCCTTGCGAGCTCACTAGTTTTCGAGACTAGCCTATTCAACCACTCTAGCATCTCTCCGCGCCGTGGTAGGAAGCGTGGTGACCTATACTGGCTGGGCGAGGATTTCAACCACCTGAAATCGTCTGAAGATGACATTTGACAGCCGGTCCGCTTTGGTGTTTACCCCCGGTTCAGGCGCGGACCGGCGACGGTTTCGCGCATATTTCATTTCGATTTCATGCCGGAAGGATGAGACCCATGTTCGCGGTCATCAAGACAGGTGGTAAGCAGTACAAAGTTTCCGAGGGCGACACGATCGTCATCGAGAAGCTGGATGCTGAAGCCGGTAACGACGTGACGTTTGACAACGTCCTGATGCTGGGAAGCGGAGAGTCCGTTACGGTTGGCGCGCCCCTCGTGGTCGGCGCCACCGTTTCCGCCGAGATTTCCGAGCATATGCGCGGTCCCAAGCTGATCACGCGCAAAAAGCGCCAGCGCCAGACATATCGCCGTACAATCGGCCACAAACAGCACCTGACGACCGTGACGATCACGTCGATCAATGCTGACGGCACCAAGCCATCCAAAAAGGCAGCGCCCAAGAAAGCCGCTGCTCCGAAAGCTGAAGCTGCCGCGCCCCAGGCCGAAACCGCGGCTGCCGAGGCCCCGAAGGCCGCGCCAGCAGCTGATGCAGCGACAGCAGACAATCTGAAAAAGATGACCGGCGTCGGCCCAGCCCTCGAAAAGAAGCTGAATGCTGCCGGCATCACGACGTTTGCGCAGATCGCGGCTCTGACGGCTGCTCAGATCACCGAACTCGAAGAACAGCTGAGCCTGACAGGCCGTTTCGAAAAAGACGGTTGGGTCGCTCAGGCCCAAGAATTCGCCAAGAACGCATAAGGGCGCTATAAGCCCTTCAGACAGGACAGGAGCAGAGTATGGCTCATAAAAAATCAGGCGGCTCGTCACGTAACGGTCGCGACTCGAACCCGAAATACCTTGGCGTCAAGAAATATGGCGGCGAGCATGTCATTCCGGGCAATATCATCGTGCGCCAGCGCGGCACCCAGAAATATCCCGGCAAAGGCGTCGGCATGGGCCGCGATCACACGCTTTATGCGCTGACCGAAGGCAATATCGAGTTCGCCAAGAAGACTGGCGGCCGCATGTATGTGAATATTGTACCGCTCGCCAACGCAGCAGAATAGCGGCTGACAGCGCGGCTGCGGGAACGTGGCCGGATCGCATGTCGATCATTCCGAAGGGGAGGCAGGCCACTGCTTCCCCTTTTTCTTTGCCCTCCCCTGACCTTGTCCTGCCCCGAGGAGGCGACGATGAGTGAAGAGATCAGGACCGCGAGATTGCTGCTTCGCCCGGTGAGGCCCACTGATGCGGGCCCGATTACCGCCATCATCCAGGACCCGCGCGTGCACAGGATGCTGGCGCGGGTGGCGCCAAACCAGTCCAAAGCGCAAACCCTGGCATGGATCGCGAGGCATGATGCAGGCGCCGCCCGGGATACCGATCATGTCCGGGCGATCGAGCTGGACGGCCAGCTGGTCGGCGTGACGGGCGCGAATCGGAGCGACACCAAGTCGCCCTTCGAGGTCGGATACTGGCTGGCGCCGCAAGCCTGGGGCAAGGGCCTGATGACGGAGGCGGCCGGCGCGCTGCTGGAATGGCTGGAACAGCGCGGCGAATGGGCCTTTGTGTCCGGGCATTTCGCGGACAATCCGGCTTCGGGACGCGTGCTGCAGAAACTGGGATTCATGAATGCCGGACGCAATCCGGTATTCTGCCTCGGCCGGGGCGAAATGGTAGATCACTTGTACATGGCGCGGATCGCGCGAAACGCGTAAGAGAACCCGATGAAATTTCTTGACCAAGCCAAAGTCTATATCAAGTCCGGTGGCGGCGGCGCGGGCTGTGTCTCGTTCCGGCGTGAGAAGTATGTCGAGTATGGTGGCCCTGACGGGGGTGACGGGGGCCGTGGGGGTGATGTCTGGGCGGAAGCTGTCGACGGCCTCAACACGCTGATAGACTATCGCTACCAGCAGCATCACAAGGCCAAGCGCGGCGGCCATGGCATGGGCAAGCAACGCACAGGCGCCAAGGGCGACGACGTCACGCTCAAATTGCCGATCGGCACCCAGATATTCGAGGATGACCAGGAAACACTGATCGCGGACCTGACCGAAGTCGGCCAGCGCGTATTGCTGGCGACCGGCGGCAATGGCGGCTGGGGCAATCTGCGATTCAAATCATCCACAAACCAGGCCCCGCGCCGGGCGAATGCCGGCGAAGAGGGCGAAGAGCGCTGGCTCTGGCTGCGCCTGAAGCTGATCGCGGATGCCGGCCTTGTCGGCTTGCCGAATGCCGGCAAGTCGACCTTCCTGAGCGCCGTGACGGCGGCCAATCCCAAGATTGCCGACTATCCGTTCACGACGCTGGACCCAGGTCTTGGTGTCGTCGACCTCGGCCCGAACACGCGGTTCGTGCTTGCCGATATTCCGGGCCTGATCGAAGGCGCGGCGGAAGGCGCGGGACTGGGACACCGGTTCCTGGGACACGTCGAACGCTGCAAGGTGCTGCTGCACCTGATCGACTGCACGCAGGACGATCCGGCAGGCGCCTATCGCACGATCCGCAAGGAACTGGAGGATTACAGCCCGGAACTCGCCGAACGACCGGAGATCGTCGCGCTCAACAAGATCGACGCGCTGAACCCGGAACTCGTTGCCGAACAGGCCAAGCAATTGAAAAAGGCCTACAAGGGCAAGCCGCTGCTGATGTCCGGAGCCACCGGTGCCGGCGTACGTGAAGCCCTGTTCGAGATCGTCAAACGACTCGGCATGCAGGCCGAACTCGACGCCTCTGGAGACGACGAGTCATGGGCGCCCTGACTGGCAGACCTGGTCAGCTAGTGGTGATGGTGCGGCTCTGTGTTCAGCCGCCCGCACTTGCCGCATTTCACGACGACACCGTGCGCGTCATGGTGCCCGACATTGACCAGGAGCTTGGTCTTGCAGCCGCCACAGCGATAGGTCTCGTCCCCGCCGCCTTCGCGCACGGGCGTGCCGGCAGTGTGTTCAAGAATGTCGGCGCCGGCTGCGGCTTCGGGCGAAATCTGGATCATGTCGAATTGGGGCATGGAACGGGCCTTGTCGAAAAAGGGGCGGGATTGACGGCCCACACAGCACAAGGTGACAAAAATTGCCAGCACAGGATTGGCGGCATCGCATGACACACAGCCCTTTCCACACAGCCAGGCGCATCGTCGTCAAGACAGGGTCGGCGCTGATCGCAGACGGCGGCGCCGCACGGACGGAATGGCTTGCGCGGCTTGCCTCGGACATTGCGGACCTGAGGGCGCGGGGCAAGCAGGTGATTCTCGTGTCATCGGGCGCGGTGGCCCTTGGCCGGGTCGATCTCGGGTCACCTTCCCCCGCCCGGCTGGACCAGAAGCAGGCGGCGGCAGCGATTGGCCAGCCGCGCCTCATGTCGGCCATGGCAAGTGCGTTTTCACCGCATGGCATCACTGTCGGACAGGCGTTGCTGACCCTTAGCGACACCGAAATCCGGCGGCGCTGGCTGAACGCACGAGCCACGCTGGATACGTTACTGGATGCAGGCATTGTTCCGGTGATCAATGAGAATGACACGGTCGCAACGGACGAGATTCGCTATGGCGACAATGACCGGCTGGCAGCGCGGGTGGCGCAGATGATGGGGGCCGACCTTCTGGTGCTGCTTTCGGACATTGACGGGCTCTACACAGCCGACCCGAATTCGGATCCAAACGCGACGCATATCCCTGTTTTGACATCACTTTCAGCCGAGCATGACGCGATGGCGACGGGCGCCAACCAAACTGCAGGCATGGGTTCAGGCGGCATGGTGACCAAGCTGGCAGCGGCGCGGATCGCACATGCGGCGGGGTGTTCAACGATCATTACGCGCGGCAACCGGGACCAGCCGCTGCGGGCCATCGAGGACGGTGCGTTGGCGACGCTGATCGTGGCGGACATTACACCTGCGCGGGCCCGTGAGGCCTGGCTGATGGGCCATTTGAAGCCCGAAGGTACGATACGGGTGGATGCCGGTGCGGCGAAGGCTTTGCACGGCGGGGCGAGCCTGCTGGCGGTGGGCGTGACGGGTGTGGATGGGGTGTTCGAACGGGGGGCTGCGGTGGCGGTAAGGCACGATGGCGGCGACGTCATCGCCAAGGGCGTCACCTCCTATGGCTCCACCGAGATCCTGCGCATTGTCGGCCTCCAGAGCGAGGATGTGGAAGCGGTCCTTGGATATCGCGGACGTCCGGCCGTGATCCACCGGGACGACATGGTGCGCGTATGAGCGATGCCGAACCGGTGAGCATCCGGCTGGCGTCAGTCGGTGACCTGGACGGCCTGGTACGCCTCGAAGAGGCCTTTCCGGACGAAGACCGGTTTCCGCGGCGCACCTGGCGGCGATTGCTTGACGGTAATACGGTTGCGCATGTTGCGGTGTCAGGTGGAACCCTTGTCGGGGCAGCAGTGTTGCTGTTTCGGACGGGCAGCCGGGTGGCCCGGCTCTACACGCTGTCAGTGACCCCCGACCTGCGGGGCAAGGGCATCGCCCGGCAATTGCTGGCAGCGGGCGAGACGGCCGCCGCCGAGAAAGATTGTAACAGGATGCGACTCGAAGCGCGCGAATCAAACCAGCATGCTATTCTACTTTACGAGCGCAGCGGATATCGCGTAATTGCGCGCGTCGCTGGCTATTACCCGAATGGAGAGACCGCAGTGCGGATGGAGAAGCCCCTGGGCAGTTCGGTGAGTTCAGGCCGATGACCGACTGGGTCATACTCGTCGAATCGGCGAGCGATATTTCGCAGGCCGAGACACCCCACAAAGTGTTGCGCGTGAGTGATTACATCTCCAAACCAGCCCTGTTTGCCGGTCGGCGGCCCTATATCCTCAACCTGTCGCGGTCCTATTCCTACCAATCCGAAGGCTATTACGCGTCGTTGCTCGGCGAAGCGCGCGGTCACAGGGTGAGCCCGAGCGTGCAGACCATGGTCGAACTCTCGGCGAAAGGCCTCTATGCGCACGCCCTGCCCGACCTTGGCGAACGTTTGCGCGAGGCGCGGGCCAAGGGTGCACCTGAAATCGACAGCCTGTTTGTCGCCTTCTCGAAATCGGAAGTCGCCGGCTATGAGAAGCTGGCGCGAGAAGTTTCGGACTGGTTCCGGACCCCTGCGCTTGAAGTCGAATTCGACGACAGTGCGCCCAGCGGCATTTCACGGGTGCGCATGGTATCGCCGCACAAGCTGAAGGATGCGCGGCGCGACTTCTTCCTTGAGTCCATGGCGACATATACGAGTGGCCGGATCAGCGCCCCGAAGACCAAGGCCCCGGCCAAGTGGTCGCTCGCCGTTCTGGTCGACCCGAAGGAACAACATGCGCCGTCCAAACCGGCATCGATCAAGCGGCTGGCCGACGTCGCAGCCAAGATGGGTGTGGAAGTCGAGATCATCGAACCATCGGACCTGACGAGCCTTGCCGAATTCGATGCGCTGTTCATCCGCGCGACCACCTCGATCGACAATTTCACCTATCGGTTTGCGCGGCGGGCCGAGCAGGAAGGCATGCCGGTCATTGACGACACGCACTCGATGATCCGGTGCACGAACAAGGTCTATCTCAAGGAAATGCTGGAAAAGGCCGGCCTGCCCATTCCGCGGACGGAAATCCTCGACGAGAAAACCGACCTTGCCGTTGTCTTCGAGCGACTGGGGTCTCCGGTGATCCTGAAAACGCCTGACGGCTCTTTCGGCAATCATATGGTCAAGGCGACGTCACTGGACGCGTTGCAGACCGCTGTGAAAGGCATGTTCGATGACACCGCACTGGTCATCGCGCAGGAATTCATGCCGACCAAGTTTGACTGGCGCATCGGCGTGCTGAACGGCGAAGCGCTCTATGCCTGCCAGTATCGCATGGCACGTGGCCACTGGCAGATCGTCAAGCACGCCCCCGGCGGCAAGACGACCGAAGGCGGTTTCACTACGATGCCCGTGGAAGACGCGCCACCGGATGTTGTCGATGTGGCCGTGCGCGCAGCGCGCCTGATTGGCGACGGACTCTACGGCGTGGACCTTAAGGAAACCGACAAGGGTGTCGTGATCATCGAGATCAATGATAATCCCAGTATCGACCATGATGTCGAGGGCGCGGTGATGAAGGACGAAATCTGGCGCCGCATCATTTCGTGGTTCTCCACACGCCTTGAGCAACGCATGGGCCGCACATGACAAACGTCAGAACTTGAACGCGCTTGAACGCAGCGATTCAAAGCGATCGTGCGTGAACGGCACGTATTCCTTGCGCTCTGGATGATACATCCAGATTGGATCGGTCACCTGGTCCAGATTATAGTTTTCCTTTACCAGTTCGACCTTGCGATACTTGAACGTTCCTGTCGTTTCGGCGTCGCGCTGGACACGGATGAAGACCGGGATGGCGTAGGGCGGCAGCTTCTCGTCAAGTGCCTTATAGAGATTGTCATAGTCGACGTCTCCATCGGTCGTGATCGCAGCCATGCCTGCCTTGCCATCATATCCCGGTATGGCTACGCCGTAGACATTGGCCGTGACAATTCCCGGCATGGCAGTCAGGGCCTCGCCGACTTCGTTGGTTGAGACATTCTCGCCCTTCCAGCGGAAGGTGTCGCCGATCCGGTCAACGAAATAGATATAGCCGTCCTTGTCCTTGCGCATCAGGTCGCCGGTGCGGAACCACATATCGCCCTTTTCGAAGACGTCGCGCAGGATCTTTTTCTTTGTCGCCTGTTCGTCATTATAGCCTTCGAACCGGTTGCGTACATCTTCGCCAATCAGCCCGAGCGCTTCCCCGGCTTCATCCACGTCCGTACGGATGCAGAAGCCTTCGGCATTGCGGACGGGTTCTTCGGTCTCGATGTCGAACTTCACGAACGCAATGTTTGCAAACTGTTTCTCCAGCCAGCCTGGAATACGCCCGACAGCGCCAACCTTGCCGTCAAAGTTAAGGAAACTGACATTGCCCTCGGTCGAGCCGTAAAACTCGCAGAGATGCGGAATGTTGAAGCGCTCGAGGAACTCCGCCCAGACTTCCGGGCGCAGGCCGTTTCCGAATCCGGTGCGGATCTTGTGGGCGCGCTCTTTCGGATGTGCTGGCTGGTTCAGCAAATAGCGGCAAAGCTCGCCGATATAGACGATGGACGTGGCGCCTTCATCGGTCGCCTCGTCCCAAAAGGCACTGGCCGAGAACTTGCGCCGCAGGATGATCGAGGCGCCCGTCATGAGTGCCTGGCCGACACCGCAAAGCCCGCCAGTGCCATGGTAGAGCGGCAAGGTCAGGTAGATACGGTCGCGCTCGGTGATATGGCACGGCGCGATGAAGCTGCGCATCATGCCCTGGGTGCGGGCATTGGTGAGCTTCGCAGCCTTGGGCATGCCGGTCGTGCCGGACGTATAGACATAGAGACAAAGGTCGCGGCCGCGCAGCGCAGCGCGGTGTTCGTGCGAGGGTCGCGTGGCTGGCACGCCTGCCAGCGCCGCCTCGAGGTCGCCGCCCTCTCCGCCGCCCAGTGTCCGGACTGGCGGCTTCGCAGTGAACAGGCCTTGCGCGTTACGGATCACATCATCCTGTTCGGTTCCCGTGATGACGAACTTTGCCCCGGAAATATTGATGCAATGGGCGAGCGATTCGTCTTCGAGGTTTGAATTGATGAGCGCGACGACAACGCCGATCTTGGACATGCCGTACCAGGTGGCGACATAGTCGGGCCGGTTCTCCATGAACAGCGCAACGCAGTCTCCGGCTGCCAGTCCCTGCTCGAGCGCCCAATTGGCGATGCGATTGGCACGGGCATCGAACTCGTCATAGGTGGTGAACGTGCCTTCGAACCGGAAAGCGACATTAGCGCCATGCCTGTCGACTACGGCTTCGATATCGTCCGCCACCAGGTTTTCGGAGTCCGGGCTGATGTCGCCAGTCCATTTCGTAAGTCCGCGAACGGCGAGATAATATTTGATTTCGCGGGCGAGCATGGAGACGAAATTCATGTAGGAGGCATCCTTGGATCGGGTCAGGCGGTCCATTTCCTATGAAAACCGCCGCCTGACAAGGTGAACGCGGGATCGCCGGGATTGTCAAAGGGAGTTCGCCAGCCGGAAAGCAAAGACGGGTTTGCAGGTTGTGGCGTCTCTGGTAGTTGCTGCAGATGCGAAGCGGAGGGTGCGCAATGTCTGATCCTGTTGGAAATCTTTTGGAACTGCTGGACATTGAGCGCCTGGAGCATGACCTGTTCCGTGGCCAAAGCCCGGACGAGCGGGCAAACCAGCGTGTCTTCGGCGGCCAGGTGATCGCGCAGGCGCTGGTAGCGGCCCAACGTACGGTGTCGGATGACAGGATGTGCCACTCGCTGCACGCATACTTTATCCGGCCGGGCGACCCCAAAGTGCCGATCATCTATCAGGTCGATCATGCCCGTGATGGCGGCAGTTTCACGACACGCCGCGTGGTCGCGATCCAGCACGGCAAGCAGATTTTCAACCTGGCCGCCAGTTTTCAGGTGCCCGAGGACAGCTGGGAACACCAGCACGAAATGCCGGACACACCGGCGCCGGAATCCCTGAAAGGCCTGCGCGAACGCCGCATGGAAATCGCGGACAATGTTCCAGAGCGCCTGCGGGAGGAGTTCACACGCGAGCGCGACATCGAAATGCGTGACGTGACTCCCCTGGACCTGTTCCATCCCGAGCCGGCAAGTGATGTACACCAGGTCTGGTTCCGGGTGGCGCGGGAGGTTGGCGACGATCCGGCACTCAACCAGTGCCTGCTGGCCTATGCTTCTGACATGAGCCTGCTGGGCACGGGCAACCGACCGCACGGACTGACCTGGTTTGATCCGAAACTGATGTCGGCAAGCCTGGATCATGCGATCTGGTTCCACGCGCCAGTCAAGTTTTCCGACTGGCACCTGTATGCGATGGACAGCCCGTTTGCGGGCAGCGGGCGAAGCTTCAACCGGGGCAGCATCTACAATCGGGAGGGTAAACTGGTCGCGAGCGTGGCGCAGGAAGGCCTGATGCGCCAGAAAAAACCGAAGAGCTGAGCTTTTCAGCCGTTGCGCCTGTGAATAACGCCCTGTTTGAGCGGCATTTTCGCGTCCGCAGCAAATCTGTTGCGAATAACAGCTGAAAAGGGCTTGCGCCCGGCGGCGCTCCCATTATTACGGGACTCCGGAGCGTAGCGCAGCCTGGTAGCGCATCTGGTTTGGGACCAGAGGGTCGGAGGTTCGAATCCTCTCGCTCCGACCATTTTCTCAGCGGGCAAAA
>Ga0180009_10002002_pt1 | contig 24125 bp, 17 predicted proteins | sample OS_PC_MetaG_FD_123537 | JGI IMG/M metagenome (GOLD analysis project Ga0180009, IMG submission 123537) | Groundwater microbial communities from the Aspo Hard Rock Laboratory (HRL) deep subsurface site, Sweden - OS_PC_MetaG | ecosystem: Environmental > Aquatic > Deep subsurface > Groundwater...
CCGCGCCCTTGTCACAATCCGGGAGGGCGTTGAACAGACGATCCGTGATGAACACCTGCATCTTCAGTGCCCGATCGGCCACCTTCATGGCGTCGATCTTACCCTTCGGGCCGTTGTTTGCGGCGCCCCCCATGGCGTCGTCCTGCATCGGATTCATGGACGCCGTCGGGCTCATTCCCTCGTCCGCGGACGACTTTTTCGAGTCTTTCTTTTTGCATGCCGTGAGCGCGAGCGCCCCGACGGCAACCAGCACAAACCATTTCGATCGCATCACACTCTCCGTTTTAAGGTGTAACAGTTGGATATATCTATCATATGTCATCGAGAATGCGAATGGCTGTTCGTATTTTGACCCGCGGATTTTCGGTCGGTGGCGGAATTGGGTTGAGGGGCGGGGTGGCCCCGAAGGGGAGGGCGGAGCGGCGGAGCGGCTTAGATGAGGCCCTGGTCGAGCATGGCGTCGGCGACCTTGATGAAGCCGCCGATGTTGGCGCCGTTCACGTAGTTGACGAAGTCGCCTTGTTTGCCGTACTTCACGCAGTTTTCATGAATGGAGAGCATGATCTGGTGCAGGCGGCTGTCCACCTCCTCGCGGGTCCAGTTGATCCGCATGGAGTTCTGGGACATCTCGAGGCCTGAGGTGGCCACGCCTCCGGCGTTGGCGGCCTTGCCGGGACCGAAGAGCACCTTCTTGTCCATCCAGACGTCGATGGCGTCGGGCTCGGACGGCATGTTGGCGCCCTCGGCCACGCAGTAACAGCCGTTGTTCGTGAGGGTCTTGGCCTCGCTCCCGCTGATCTCGTTCTGGGTGGCGCAGGGCAGGGCCACGTCGCACTTGACGCCCCAGGGGCGCGCGCCGTCCAGGTACTCCACGCCGGAGAATTTTTCGGCGTACTCTTTGATGCGGCCGCGCTTGTTGTTTTTGAGGTCCATGACGTAGGCCAGCTTCTCCGCGTCGATGCCGGCCGGGTCGAAGATGGAGCCGGCCGAGTCCGACAGGGTCACCACCTTGCCGCCGAGGTCATTGACCTTCTCGGTGGCGTACTGCGCCACGTTGCCCGAGCCGGACACGGTCACGGTCTTGCCCTTAAAGGACTCCTTGCGGGTCTTCAACATCTCCTCGGCAAAGTACACGCAGCCGTAGCCGGTGGCCTCGGGACGGATCAGGGAGCCGCCCCAGTTGAGTCCCTTGCCGGTGAGCACGCCGGTGAACTCGTTGCGGATCTTGCGGTACGCCCCGAACATGAAGCCGATCTCCCGGCCGCCCACGCCGATGTCGCCGGCGGGCACGTCGGTGTTCGGGCCGATGAATCGTTGCAGCTCCGTCATGAAGGCCTGACAAAAGCGCATCACCTCGTTGTTGCTCTTGCCCTTGGGATCGAAGTCCGAGCCGCCCTTGCCGCCGCCCATGGGCAGGGTGGTCAGGCTGTTTTTGAAGACCTGCTCGAAGGCCAGGAACTTCAGCACGCCGAGGGTTACGCTCGGATGGAAGCGCAGACCGCCTTTGTACGGGCCGATGGCGCTGTTCATCTGGATGCGATAGCCACGGTTCACCTGCACGACGCCCTGGTCGTCCATCCAGGGCACCCGGAACATCATCACCCGCTCCGGCTCCACGATGCGTTGCAGGATATTGGCGGCCTGGTATTTCGGGTTTTCTTCGATCACCGGCCAGATGGACTCCACCACCTCTTCGACGGCCTGGTGAAATTCGGGCTGCGCGGGGTTTTTCGACTTTACGTGCGACATGAACTCTTCAAAGGTCTGGCGCATCTCTCGTCTCCTTGGGGGTGCTGTTTCCGCCGGTCTTGCCGACGTAGTGGCACGAAAATGGGGTAAAATTCCAGCGTGTCTCGTTGATGTGAAGCTATAGACTTTGGACTTTTTGTGTCAACGAAAAAACGTCCGAAAAAGCGAGCAATTCAGCTTTGATGCGCTGCGTTAGGCGCGACTCATCGCCTACCGGCGGGGTAGTCGTAACGGGGCGTGACTGTGGGATCTTGGCTGGCGATGGTGCCTACCCCCCGGCGGCCGTCCACGGTGGCCACAAGGGACAGCTCCACGCGCACGTGGCGGAGGAACCGGCTCTCATGCACTGCTGGCTGGGATTCCAGCCAGGCCCAGTCCACAAAACCGACGGCGGGCTCTTGCTCCTCCCCCTCCCGCGGAGGAGGAACGATGAAGTAGCTCGCGCCAATGGAAATGATGTTGTTGAAAAAGTGGGTGCCTTGAGACGGCTCCACGGCGAACTCCGGAGGCGACGCTTCCACGATGACCTTCGCCGCGGAGATGTCTCGCCAGCGGACCGGGATGCCGAGCCAGTGATTCTCCGAGCCCCAGCGGCCCGGTCCAATCAGGACGTAGCCGCGATCCTGCTCGCCGAGCTCCCGGTTGAGGCGGCCCACTTCCGCGGCGATGGTGGGTGTGTGGGCCGGGTCATAGGCGTCGGGGCGTACGTAGATGATGTCGTTGACCACCACCCGGCGCCTTCCGCCCACGGCCATCTCCGAGCGGCAGATCACCCCGCTGGGATCGAAAATTTCGCCCGCGCGGTCGTCAATGAGGTCCCGGGTGATCATGGGCCGCGCATGCAGCGCGTATAGGGTCGGTGCGCCTCGGAGGGTGCCCGGGGCGGCGGGATCGATCTCGCCCAGGTCGCAGGCAAATTCCAGTTCCACGGCTGAGCCCATGCCTTCGGAGACCAACGTGAGCAGCTCGGCGAGGGCCTCGGCGAGGGGAATTTCGCCCGAGTCCAGCAGCCGCCTGAAGGTGACCACCGGCGTACCCGTGGCATCGGGGTCATCGCTCAAAGTGCCGGTGGCCGGGTCGTAGGTGCTGGCCAGATGGGACAGCACACCGTCCCTGTGGGCCACGTCGAGGTCGTGCAGTCGCAACTGAGCGTCTGGATGGGCGTCGGTGACCGACATGGGCCGCGCCAGGTTGAGGGCAAAGAACCAGCGCTGGGAGCTGTGGACCAGGGTCGAGGGGGTGGACCAGCGCGAGGGGGCTTCGGGGTGCCGGGGACAGAAGCGAACAAAGGAGCCGCCCTCCATGATGATTCGGCTAAACCCCAGGGCGATCTGCACGGCCCCGTGCTCGGGTCGATGATCGCCCCTGGCATAAAAGTCGTAGGAGTGGGCCACGCCGGAGCAGTGCGGGTAGAACCGATCGTCGTAGGTGCGGCCCACGAGCTGCAGGATCACCACCGCCATCTTCTCCTCCTCGGTGCGGCGGTTGGCGCTTTGGAGATACACCCGCGCGCGTTTGGAGAAGGTGGTGGCGTAGATATATTTCACGGCCTGCTCGAGCTCGTACAGCCGGATGTCTAGGCTCGGAGCGGAATTGGCCAGCATCACCGAGCCGTAGATCCCGGTGAAGGGGTGCAGCATGTTGTCCTCGAGCAGGCTCGAGGACTGGATGGCCAGCGGGTAGTCGACGTTGGCGAGCACCATGCGCAGGTCCTGGGTCACCTGATAGGGCAGCGCGCCGCGCAAAAAGGCCCGGGCAATCTCGTCGTCGTTCTCGGTTTCGTAGACAAGCTCGTCCAGGTGGTTCTGCTCCAGGAACTCGTCGAAGGCGTCGGTGGCCAGCACGAAGCACTGCGGGATGCGCACGGCCATGCCGCCCAGCTCGGTGCCACCCCGGTTGCCGGCGAGCAGGTGGTTCATAAAGGCGATGCCGCGGGCCCTGCCGCCCAGCGAGCCCGTGGACAGCCGGGTGAAGAGCCCCTCGCTTTCGAATACGGCGCTGCTGAGATCCGAGATGATGCCGACGCGGGTTCCGCGCCGCAGGTTTCGCAGCTCCCGCAGGGTCGCGGTTCTGAGCTCCTCGGCGGTCTCAAAGTCGGTCACCTGCTGCGGGCGCATCACGGCGGCCATGGCGAACTCGCTGCGGGCCACCAGCCAGTTGGAGAAGTGGTTCCGCGAGGCGTGGTACTCCAGGGAGGCCGCCGGAACCTCGCGGATACACTGCTCGAGCTCGCTCACGTCTTTGGCGCGGCGGATCTCGGTGCGGTCGGGCATGCGGAAAATAAAGGGCCCGAACCCGAGGTAGTCCCGCAGAAAGCTGCGGATCCGCTGCAACAACCGCTGGGAGTGTTTGTTGACGAACAGGAGGCTGAGCTCGTGTTCCAGGGCCTCGTATTTCTGTTCAGAGGACTGGAGCAGGATGGGCAGCTCGGGCGCCTCGGCGCGGATTCGGCTGAGCAGCTTCACACCCGCGTCGGGATCGTACTCCCCGTCCCGCCAGAAACCGGCGTCGCTGATCACGGCGAGGAGGTTGTCGGCATATCGCTCGTACAGCTCAGTGGCCCGCTCGTAGTTACGGGCGAGCAACACCTTGGGGCGACTGCGCATGCGCATCAGTCGCTGCAGCCGGTTCATGCCCTCGGAACACAGGGACTGGGACTGCATCATCAGCTCGGGATACAGGGCCGACAGAAAGGAGGAGTAGTAGCGGATGGAGTCCTCCACCACCAGGATCACCCGCACGTCCGCCGCGGCGATGTCGTGCTCGACGTTCTCCCGGTCCTCGATGAACTTGGAGATGGCCAGCAGGATCCTGGCGTCGCCGTTCCAGGTGAAGATGCCGTCAATGGCCGGGTCGTCGACGATCTCCTCGAGCCGCTTGAGGTCGCGGTTGTTAAAGGCGAGCAGCACCACGGGCAGGTTATGCGGCCGTTCCTTCACCCGTCGGGCAAAGGTGGCGATGTCCATATCGAGCAGGCGGGTGACCACCAGGATCAGGTCGAAGCGGCGCAGGTTCATCAGCTCCAGCGCTGCGGCGCCGCTGCCCACGTGGGTGAATCTCGGCGCGGAAGACAGGCGGAGCGTCTCGTACTCCATGTACACCTTCTCGGTGAGGTGGCCGTCCTCCTGCAGGATGTACGAATCATAGAGTGACGAGACCAGCAGGACCTCTCTGACGCGGCGTTGCATCAGTTCGTTGAACTGGCGGTGCTGCTTTTTGTTCGTGCCGGTGGTGCTCATCTGCTTCGCGGGCCGGGCTGTGGGCCAGCGACTCCGCCTCCCAGCTAGTCCGCCGGTGCCCCCCTTGTCAAGAATCCCGAGAACAGGGCCCAATTGACCCGCACACCCGGCCTGATCCATACTCGGTTGCGGCGGTTGCGGCGGTCGCGGCGGTCGCGGCGGTCGCGGCGGTTGGCCGGGCGAACGAACGTCTCGAGGAGTGATAGTGGGCCTATGGGTACTGATGACAAAAAACCCATCTCCGTGATGATCGTGGATGATGAGCAGGAGCTGGTGGAATTTCTGGCCAAGCGACTGCGGAAGCGGGGCTTCGCCGTGGATACAGCCGCGAGTGGAGATGCCGCCCTGGAGCGGCTCCCTCATGCGTCCGACGGGGCCGCAGGCGAGGACAAGGCGGAGGAGCCGACCTGCGTGCTGGTGGTGGACGACGAGCAGGAGCTGCTGATCTATCTGGCCAAGCGACTACGGAAGCGGGGATACCTGGTGGATACGGCTCAGAACGGTGAGGCGGCTCTCGAGCGGCTCGACGCACGTCCGGGAACGGGTGCGGAGGCGCTTCCGGAAGTGGATGTGGTGGTGCTGGACGTCAAAATGGTCGGCATGACGGGTCTGGAGGCGCTCAAGGCCATCAAGGCGCGGCACCCCCTCGTGGAGGTGATCATGCTGACCGGTCATGCCAGCGTACAGGGCGCTATGGATGCGTTGAAGACGGGGGCCCTGGACTACCTGACCAAGCCGTGTGACATCAATGTTCTGGTGGAGAAAGTCGGGGATGCCAAGTCCAGGCGCGACGGGCGCCTGGACGACGAGACCGAGAAACGCTGACGACGAGCTGGTTGTCGACATTTCCCTCCGCGGCTCCGACGATATGGCAGACTTCATTTCAGATCTGGTGGTGGTGGGTGGCGGGCACGCCGGCTGCGAGGCTGCGCTGGCCGCCGCAAGGCTGGGGTGTCGGGTGTTGCTGGTGACCATGGATCCGGCCGCGGCGGGGCGGATGTCGTGTAATCCCGCGATTGGGGGCTTGGGCAAGGGCCACCTGGTGCGCGAGATCGACGCCCTGGGGGGGCGCATGGGGCTGCTTGCCGACGCCGTGGGGATCCAGTACCGGCGATTGAACATGCGCAAGGGGCCGGCGGTGCGGGCCACGCGCGCGCAGTCGGATCGGGTGGGCTACAGCCGGGCCATGGTGGGGTTGCTCGACGCCGAGCCCGGGCTGGAAGTGGCGGCGGGGCTGGCCGAGGAGATCCTGGTGGAAAGGGGCCGGGCCTGCGGCGTGCGCACGGCTGACGGCGCCGTGCACCGGGGGCGCCGGGTGATCATCACCGCGGGCACTTTCTTGCGGGGCCTGCTGCATGTGGGTGAGCGGTCCTTTGCGGGCGGGCGCCTCGGGGAGCCAGCGGCCCAGGGGCTGTCCGAGAGCCTGCTGAAATTGGGGTTCTCCATGGGGCGGCTCAAGACCGGGACGCCCCCCCGGCTGGCCGCCGATTCGGTGGACTTTGGCGCCATGGAGGAGCAGCCCGGCCTGGACCCTCCTCCACGCTTCTCCTTTCACGGCCCTCCGCCCCCGCTGCCGCAGGTCAGTTGCCACATCACCTACACCTCGCCCGCGTCGGCGGAGGTGGTGCGTGCCGCCCTGCCCCGGTCGCCGCTCTACTCGGGGCGCATCCAAGGCGTGGGGCCGCGCTACTGTCCGTCCTTCGAGGACAAGGTGGTGCGGTTTCCCGATCGCCACCGCCACCAGATCTTCGTGGAGCCCGAGGGTGTGGATTCAGACATTGTCTACCCCAATGGAATCTCCACGAGCCTGCCCGAGGACGTCCAGCGCGGGCTGCTCGACACCATTGACGGCCTGCGGGGGGCGCGCATCGTGCAGCCGGGCTACGCGGTGGAATACGACTATGTGGATCCGCGGGAGTTGCGGCACACCCTGGAGAGCCGACGGGTCCCGGGGCTGTACCTCGCCGGGCAGATCAACGGTACTTCGGGGTACGAAGAGGCGGCGGCCCTGGGGCTGGTGGCCGGTGTCAACGCGGCGTTGTCGGTACAGGAGGGTCCGGACCACGCGCCCTTTGTGTTCGGGCGTGCCGAAGCCTACATCGGCGTGTTGGTGGACGACCTGGTCACCCTGGGCACCCAGGAGCCCTACCGGATGTTCACCTCGCGCGCGGAGTTCCGGCTGTTGCTGCGGGAGGACAACGCGCCCGAGCGGCTGTGTGCCCGGGGACGCGGTGTGGGGCTGCTGCCGGCCGCGGCGTGGCAGACGTTTGAGCGGGCGCAGGGACAGCTCGACCAGGAGCTGGCGCGTCTCGCTGACACCGTGGTGCGACCGGACGCCGAGGCGCGGGAGCGGCTTTTGAAGCTGGGCACCGCCCCCCTCGGCAAGCCCTTGTCGCTGGAGGAGATTCTGCGGCGGCCCGAGGTGGGTTACGCGGATCTGGTGCGGGTGGGCTGGGGCGACGCGGCGCTGGCTCCGGACGTGGTCGAACGCGCGGAGATCCGCGTCAAGTACGCCGGCTACATCGTGCGGCAGCGAGGGGACGCGGAGCGGTTTGTGCGGAACGAATCACTGGAGATTCCGCGTGACTTGGACTACCATCGGTTGGCTGGTTTGAGCAATGAGGTCCAGGAGAAGCTAGTCCGGGTGCAGCCCGCTTCCCTGGGTCAGGCGTCGCGCATTCCGGGCGTGACCCCGGCGGCGATTTCTGTGCTGCTGGTTCATCTGAAAAGGCGTCAAGGAGCCTGAAGCCGTTGAAGCGTTTCCTGGTTGGTTTATTGGGTCTGATGGTCGTGGTCCTCCTCGGCCATCCCAACGCCCGTGCCGGGGGCATGGAGTGGCCGGATAACGGGACCCGGTCCAGTGGTCGGGGGGGCGCTTTTACAGCGAAGGCGGACGACCCCACGGCCATTGTGCTCAATCCCGCGGGGCTGGGTTTCCAGCGGGGCTACAGCCTCACCTTTGACGGCAACATCGTCAAACAGGACGTCTGTGTGAAGCGCGCCGGGACCTATCCGGGTACGCCCGGGCCCTACACCCACGCGGGCCAGCCCTACCCCGAGGTCTGTCGCAACCTCACGGGCGCTTTCTACATTCCCATGGTGGCCGCGGCTTTTGATTTTGGGCTCAAGAATTGGACCTTCGCCATTGGCGGCTACGGCCCCCATGCCGTGGGACGGCGGGAGTTCCCCATGTCGGTGAATGTGCAGGACACCGAGGGTCGCAACGTGCGCGCCCCCGGGCCCACACGGTACGACGTGGAGAACCTCAACGTCATTGTGCTCTTTTTCACCCTGGCGGCGGCCTACCGGCCGGTGGATTGGCTCTCCTTCGGTGCGGCGCTGCAGATCGTCTACGCGGACGTGGACTACTCCGTTTACGTGCCGCTCACTCCCAACTACGATCCGGATGGGGATATCCGCTTTCAAATCCGCACCAAGGGCGTGGCCTACACCGGCCTGCTCTCGGTGCTCGCCAACCCCGTGTCGGGGCTCTGGCTCGGCGCGTCCCTGCGGCTGCCCGTCAGGGCCGACACCAAGGGCGACGCCTGGATCAACCTGCCGGCCAGCTACGCTTCCATGGGCAGCGTCATCGAGTGGGGGCGCACCTGCGACAACGCCGCGCTGGGCAACTGGTGCCCCACCAAGCACAAGGCCGGGCTTGTCACCGAGTTGCCCCTGGCCCTGCGCACAGGCATTCGCTACGCCTGGAAGATGAAAGGTCACAAGAACGCCCCGGATCTGGTCGACATCGAGTTCGACCTCGTCTGGGAGCGGTGGTCTTCCATCAAGTCCTTTGACACCCAGCTCAACGCGCGCCTGCTGGGCACCCCCATGGAAGTCTTTGCCCTGCCGCACCATTACCAGGACGTGGTGGAGTACCGGCTCGGCGGCTCCTTCACCGTGCCCAGGAAGCTCGGCGGGGGCTGGCTCACCTTCCGCCTGGGCACGTACTATGGCAACGATGCCTCGCCCTTGGAGTATACGCGCCTGGACTACGCCGCCTGGGCCCGCGTCGGGGTCTTCGCCGGTATCAGCTACCGCATCATGGGCGTCGATCTGCACGCCGGCTTCACGTACATCTGGAACGGCACCGGCGAGCGGTGGAAGCCCTGGAGCTTCAAAGCCAAGCGCGAGGTTTTGCACTCCTGTCTCACGCCCATCGACGCCTTTACGCCGCCGGACCCGTCCCGCTGCGCCGACCCCTCTGCCTCCCCCGCGAACTCGGACGTGTCCGCGGGGAGCTACCATGGCTCCTTCATGGCGATGTCCCTGGGGTTGACGGTGCGGTTCGACGAGCTGGCCCGCGAGATCAAAAAGCGCCAGGCGAAGCCCTAGCGCTCGCCCTTGGCCCTTGGCCCTGGCCCGCAAATCTCAGCCGCTTGAGGCGCCCGGTCCGGGTGTGAGCTTCATTGACAGAGGGAGTGGGAGGCGCAGTCCGCGCAGCCGCAGTGCTCCCGGTAGGGGTCGCAGGAGCCGTCGTCGGTGCACTGTTGCGGGTTCAGGCACTGCTGATCCCCGTGGCAGTCCGGGCAGACGCAGTCGTCATCCTGTTCGCACTGTCCGTTGTCGTTGCAGCCCTCGCAGATGCAGTTGGTGGGGTCGGGATCCGAGCACTGCGGGTCGCTCGTGTCGCAGGTGGGCTCGTTGCCACAGCCGGAGTCGTCGTGGCCGTCGCAGGTGCCGAGGCACACCAGGGTGCCGTAGTCAAAGCCCTGGCTCACGCAGTCCGCGCCGTCGAGCTCCGAGCCGTCGCACACCTCGGCGCCTTCCACCACGCCGTTGCCACACACGTCGTTGGAGCAGTCGGATATGTCAAAGGCTGTGCACCCGGCCTGGCAGCCGAGGGTCCCGCTGGTGTAGCCCATGGTGACGCAGCTCTCGCCGTCGGTGGCCGAGCCGTCACATACCTCGCCGCCCTCCACCAATCCATCCCCACACTCGGCCTCGCTGCAGCCGCTCGGATCAAAGCCGCCACAGTCCGTGTCGCAGGCGAGCGTCCCTCCGGCGAACCCCTGGCTCAGACAGGTCTGTCCCGCCAGATCCGTACCGTCGCAGAGCTCGCCCGGCTCGGCCAGGTTGTTGCCACAGTCCGCCCCGCCGTTCAGGTCCGATCCCTTGCACCCTCCCGCCACCAGGAGCAGCGCCACCAGGAGCAGCGCACCCAGGACCATCGCGGACAGTTTTTTGTTTGGCAATCGCATGCAGTCGTCTCCTCGAAATTGCGGATCACGCTTTCGAACATGCCAGAGAGGTATGCGCGGCGCAACGCCCATGCGACGCGCGGGTGCAGATCCCGCGGGGTGCCCCGGGCCGGAGCCCGGTTTTACGGGATTTTGCATACTTGGACACCGGCCAGCCCGGCTGGACCTTCGCCCCGCTGGTCCTCGGCTCGGGCGCGGTCCCCGTGGTAACTGACCGCGCGGTCGCCCACGCCGCTCCGGAGCTGGCGATGCTCTCGGTGCTATCGCACGGCCGGGGCGCCCTCGGCGCCGAGGTCGCCATGGCGGCGCTGTCCGTTGTGCCAGAGCTGGAGGAGGACACGGCCATGCTATACTACGATCTGATTCAGTCGGCCGTGAGCGCCGCAGTCCAGAGGAAGCTGGAGGAGCTGATGCGCATCGAGGGTTACGAGTTCCAGAGCGAGATCCTGAGGAACAACTTCGCCAAGGGCCGCGCTGAGGGGCAAGCCGAGGGCCGCGCTGAGGGGCAAGCCGAGGGCCGCGCCGAGGGGCAGGCCGAGGGCCGCGCCGAGGGGCAAGCCGAGGCCCTGCTGTGCGTTCTGGCGGCCCGCGGGCTGGATGTCTCCCCGAGTCAGCGAGCCCGGATCCTGTCCTGCACCACTCCGCCGACCCTCGAGACCTGGATCCGCCGCGCCGTGCAAATCGACCACGTCGACGACCTGTTCACCTAAGCCTCCGCGCCCCCCCAGTCTCCAGCCCCCACTGCTGAAGGAGGCCGACGGTGATACCGCCGGGATGCCACGGACCGGAGACACAAGGATCCCCGTCCCAGGATCCCCGTCCAGGGATCCCCGTCCCAGGTTGATCAGGATCCCCGTCCAGGATCCCCGTCCCAGGTTGATTGGTCGGGGACGGATACCGTCCAATCGCCGAGCTGCGTGAGTTTTATCGCGCCCACCGTGAAATGCGCGACGCCTGGAAGGCCGGAGATACCAACGTCACCTTTCCCGCTGGGACGTGGTGGATGCAGTGCCACACACCCGCCCGGGTGGAGAAACCGCCCAATCGCGTGCTGCTGAACTGAGGCAGCCACTTCCTCATCGTGGCGGATCGCGTGGTTGAACGGACACTTGCGCCAGGAGCCGTGTTTTCAAGCGCTACTGCTCGCCATTGTCCACTATCGAACTAACATCCAGACGCCGGAACGGCAGTTTCAGCCGAAAAAACAGCCGCACAAGTCATGAAGTAGCGGAGTGATGAGAGGAGGTAGGCACGAGTCGTGGAAAGTCGAGCAATTAACCTCGGTGGGGAACTCGGGGAACTCGGCGGGAGGCGCCGAGAGGGCAGCGGGAGCCGGGTGCCTGGGTTGCGGGAGGCGTCGAGAGGGCGGCGGGAGCCGGGTGCCTGGGTAACGGGAGGCGTCGAGAGGTCTGCGGGCTGCGGGCTTGTCCGTCGCCGCGGGAGGATTTACAGTGGGGGCGCGCGTGCGGGCGCTGCGCTCACACAGCTGCGCTCACACCAACGAAAGGACAGACCGCATGGACCAGACCTATAGCTACCAGACGCGCGCGGCGATGTGTGAAAAGTGCGGTGGGCCCTTGGAGGTTGAGGTGGGCGGGGGGCATGTGTTCTGCGGCTACTGCGGCGTGCAGAACGAGCTCCTGCCCCGGGACGACAACCCGCTGGCCGGGGTGCACGGCACCGGTGCGGCCAACGAGCAGGAGCGCTTCGCCCGACTGCGGGCCCAGGACGGCAAGCCGTCCCTGCCGCCCGAGGAGATTGCCGGGCTTTTCCAGATGGGGGACCTGGTGGAGTGGAAGGTGGACGAGGCCGTGCAGATCTGGCAGGACACCCGTCGGGAGCTCCGCGCGGCGCCCAACCCCGCGGCCGGGGAGCGGTTGATGTTTCTGACCATGGCGCTGTCCAACCACTTTTTTGCCAAGCAGGACTTCGCCCGCCAGCGGGCCATGTTCGAGTCGGGGCTCGACGTGGTGAGCCTGCCCCGGCACAAGCAGGCCCTCCGGGGCTATTTGAGCCGCCTGGCCGCACGCAAGGGGGACATCCAGGCCGCGGAGCAGTGGCTGGCGCCCTGCGACATGCATTCGGATGACCTGGACATGGACTCCACCTGGCGCACCTCCCGGGCCTTCATCGACACGGCCCGGGGCGACGATCAGGCGGTGCTGGCCGTGCTCGGGCGCGGGCTGCAGGACGTGCCCATCATGGACTCCATGGAGCCGCTGTGCCTCCTGCTCCGGGCCAATGCCCTCGAGCGCCTGGGCGAGGTGGAGCTCGCCGCCGAGCACGTGACCGCCCTGATGATGGCCGGCGGGGGTGCCGGACGACGCATGGTCACCGAGATGGTCAAGCGGTACGAGGACTGGGGGCTGTGCAAGCAGAGCTACGTCCTGGCCCAGGCCAAGTTCGCCGCGGCGGCCTCCCAGGTGTCGGCGTCCACCGCGAGCGGCGGCATCGGCCCCATCTTTTATTTCCTGGGATTGGCGATGCTCATCCCGGGGCTGCTCGGGGGGCTGATCTTCATGCTGCAGTCCCTGGGTCTCGACAGCGTCGTGGGGATGGTTCCCTCCGGTCTGCGCGAGGGCTTGGCCGCGGTGGCGCTCCCCTTCATCATCAGCGGTATCGTGATGACGGCCATCGGTCGCAACGCCCGCCAGGCCGCGGCCAAGGCGGCCCACATCCGGGTGCACGGCATTCCCGCGGTGGCCACGGTGGTTGGCCTCGAGCGCACCGGCACCACGGTCAACGACGTACCCCAGATGCGCATCCGCCTCTCGGTCCAGCTCCAAGGCAAGGTCCCCTACGAAGCCGCCGTCAAAATGTACCTGGACGCCCACCAGCTCGCCGCCTACGCCCAAGGCAGCCAGGTCTCCGTCCGCGTCGATCCAGGCAACCCCCAAGACCTCGTCATCGAAAACTGAGCCCCTGCCGGTGAATTCCTGCCGGGAGTTGAGAATTAAGAGTTACGCGGCTAGGGGAGGGCGAAGTCCTGGTCGAGGGCTTGGGTGAGGCAGGAGAAGCCGGACGTGGTCCAGGTGAAGTTTGTCTGGTCCGAGGTGCCGGTTCCCTGTACATGGAGCTTGGGCGCTCCGTAGAACGGGTCGTGGCCGTCCAGGCAGAACCCGGAGCCCAGGGTGGTGTGGGCCCAGATGGAGACGAACAGTGCCCGGCCCGCGGCCGCGACGGTGCCGTCGAAGGTCGGGCCGGTGCTGGGGTCGTCGGCCCTGACGTCGTAGACCTCGAAGGTCTGCCCGGTGCCGATGGCTTCGGTGGTGACCTGGCCGGCGTCGTCGCCCAGGAGCAGCTCCGGCGTGATCACGACGCCGGTGGCCGGGCCGTTCAACCACAGCATGATCATGATCTCCGTGGCGCCCGGTGGCGGCGCAAAGGGGTCGAGGTAGACGTTCATGATCGCGCTGTCGGCCACGGGAGCTTCGCCGCAGGAGGTGCGCACCACCGGTGGCCAGCCCCCCGAGCCTGGCCCGAAGCCGCAGCGCCCCGTGGCGGGCTGCCCGTCCACCGTGCCCCGCATCTCAAAGTACAGGGGCTCAAAGGAGGGCAGATCGTTGCACAGGGCGGTCTCCTCGACCTCGGCGACGCCGTCGAAGCCGAACACCAGCTCCGACCAGCCGCCGGGGGAGGAGGTCGGCGTCATGGGCAGGGTGCGGCGGACCGAGCCCCCGATCACCTCGTCCAGCTCGGTGAGCACCACGTCGCTGCCCTGGTTGTCCGACATTCGTACGCGCAGTCGCACGAGCTCGGCGTTGGCTTCGGCATGGGGTGTGATGTGCATCAACCGGCAGTGTAGGGACGCCACCACGCCGGTGTCGTCAGGCACGGCGCTGTCGGGCTGAACCACAGCATCGGAGTTAATCGCCCCGTCGGGTATCCCCGCATCGTCCTGGCCGGCTGCATGGTCCCCGCAGGACACCACCAGGACCAGGCTCACGGCGAAACACAATGCCCAGAAGTTGTCGTTCATTGTTTGTCCCTTTCACCAAGGACCCGACGGAGTGACGGTTGTTGCACGGGTTCTTCAAAATGGGACATGAAGGCGGTTTTGATCTCGTCGGCCGTGAGAGGGACGTCGGGTGTTTTGTGGTTGCCGACGGCGGCCACGGCGTGCACGAACCGTGGGCCGCGGCCGGCGTCCAGGGCGGTGAGGAGCGCGTCGGCACCCGAGACGGTGCTGACGTTTTGCAGGCCGAAGGCCCGGGCGAGGGCCGAGAGGTGGACCTGGCTGCCGGCGAGGGTGGGTTGATCGCCCGTGGAGCTGTAGACGCCGTTGTCGATGGCGAGGATCGTCAGGTTCGGAGGTGCGTGTGCCGCCACGAGGCCGAGGGTGGACGGGTTCATGAGCAGGGAGCCGTCGCCGTCGATGACAAAGACTTCGCGGCTGGTGGACAGGGCCACACCGAGGCCGATGGGGGTGGCCATGCCCATGGAGCCGAGCATGTAGAAGTTGGACGACTGGTGGGCAACGGCGTACAGCTCCTTGGCCGGCAGGCCCAGATTGCAGATCACCGCCTGGCCCGCCAGGCGGGGTGCGGCGGCCCTGAGCAGCCCGTACCGGGTGAGCGACGGCACGGGGGGTGTGGGCGTCGGCGGCACGGACCGGCGCAACGTCTGAGTCAGCGGGGAGTCTGTCTGCGCCGCGGGTTGTGACGTCTTCCAGATCTGCGGGCTCAGCAGGAACGCGTGGATCAGTCCCTTGGCGTAGACCTCGGCCAGCGGTGCGGCGAGTTGGTCCAGCTCGTCGGCGCGGTCCACGCGGGTGCAGGCGACCCCGGCGGCTTCGAGCATGGCCTGAACGTGCTCGCCCATGGGCACCTGGGCGGCGATGGTCTCCCGGTACACTCCGCGGTGGCTCAGAAACAGCGCCAGGGGCAGGCGGTAGTAGGCCGTCAGGGACAGCAGCGCGTTTGTCAGGTTCCCCACGCCGGAGTTCTGCAGGATCATCGCCGGTCGTCTCCCGGCCAGGGCCGCCCCCGCGGCGATGCCCACGCCCTCCTCCTCCCGGGACAGCGCCACGTGTGAAAAGTGTTCCGGAAGCCGCTCAATCAGACGCCGCACCTTGGCGCAGGGGAGCGTGGCCACCAGGTCCACGCCGGCGTCACGCAGAATCTCGATGAGTCGCTGCTCGGCCAATGGCATCGTCTACTCTCCGCAGTCCATAGGATAACAGGTGTTCGCCCGGGCTGCCGATCCCGTGTAGACAAACCGCGGCTTGCGCGGCATGATCCCCCACAGCGTGAATTCGGAGTTGTCATGCCTGTCCTGGGTCGCACATTTTATTTCCCCTTCTCCCACACCACCCGGGTGGACGCTTTGTTTACCCACCTGGGCAACGAGGTCACCGACGTGGAGGTGGAGGTCTACGACAGCCGCGGAACACAGGTGCTGTGCCGTCGTTTCATGGACGTGCCCGAGCGCGGCTCCATCACCACCCGCGGGGACGCCAAGTCTGACAACCTGTCGCGCTTTGTGGGCTCGAACATGGTGGGCCTGGTGTGCGTGCAGGGCGCCCGCAACGCGCTGTTGACCGCCTCGGCGCTGATCATCGGCAAGGGCATGACGTCCTGCGCGCTGCTCCGGCCCCTGGCCTACGCCGTGGGCACGCAGTTGCACGCCACCATCGCCATCGGCGACAAGTTCCATGTGGTGCTGGCGAACCCCTACGCCAGCGAGGTTGTGGCGAAAGTGGAGGTCGCTCCCAGCGGCGAGCCCTATCGAATGCTGCAGGAGCCCATCACCCTGGGGCGCAACCAGGTCGTCATGACCGAGGACGCTTTCCGGCAGGGCAAACCGTCTGTGGTGCGGATCTGTTGCGACAGCTCCACCCCGATCCTCGCCTGGGGGCTCGGCATCGGCGGGAACCGGAGCGAGCTCTATCCGCTGTACGGCTGACGGGAACCCAAGAATCCATCGCACGAGGACCGAGGACCGAGGAGATTAATCCATGGCAAGGGACATGATCCGCGACATCCTGGCCGGGGGCAAGCCCGGGGGATCGGTGACCGTACAGGGTTGGGCGCGAACGGTGCGGGCCCAAAAGCACGTCATTTTCATGCAGCTCAATGACGGCTCGTGCCTCACCGATTTGCAGGCGGTGGTGACCGAAGACCACCCGGACTATGCGGCCCTCGGCGAGGTCGGTGCCGGGGCGGCGCTGGAGGTGACCGGGGAGCTCGTCGAGTCGGCGGGCAAGGGACAGCGGGTCGAGATCAAGGCCGATCGGGTCACCGTGCATGGTGACGCCGATCCCACCCAGTACCCGCTGCAGAAAAAGCGGGTGAGCTTCGAGGTCCTCCGGGAGAAGCTCGCACACCTGCGCCCGCGGGCCAAGACCTTCGGCGCCGTGTTCCGGGTGCGGAACGCCTTGTCGCACGCCATTCACACGTTTTTTCAGGACCGGGGCTTTCTTTGGGTGCACACGCCCATCATCACCGCGTCGGACGCCGAAGGGGCCGGCGAGATGTTCCGGGTCACCACCCTGGACCCAGGAGCGGCGCCTCGCACCGAGGCCGGTGACGTGGACTACGCCAAGGATTTCTTCGCCCGCCCGACCTTTTTGACCGTGTCGGGGCAGCTCGAGGCGGAGCTGTACGCCCTGGCGTTGTCCAACGTCTACACCTTCGGGCCCACCTTCCGGGCGGAGAACTCCAACACCTCCCGCCACCTGGCGGAGTTCTGGATGGTGGAGCCGGAGATGGCTTTTTGCGACATCCATGGGGACATGGACCTGGCCGAGGCGTTCCTCAAGCACCTGTTCCGCACGGTGCTGGACGACTGCGCCGAAGACATGGCATTTTTCGCGCAGTTTGTGGAGAAGACCACCGTCACGACCCTCGAGCACATCGTGGAGAGCCCCTTTGAGCGGCTCACCTACACCGAGGCGATAGACCTGCTGGAGCGATCCGGCGAGAAGTTCGAGTTCCCGGTGGCCTGGGGCAAGGATCTACAGTCCGAGCACGAGCGGTACCTGTGCGAGAAAAAAGTCGGCCGGCCGGTGATTGTCACGGACTACCCCAAAGACATCAAAGCCTTCTACATGCGACTGAATGACGACGGCAAGACCGTGCGCGGCATGGACGTGCTCGTGCCGCGCCTCGGTGAGATCATCGGCGGCAGCCAGCGCGAGGAGCGCCTCGACGTGCTCGAGGGCCGCATCCGGGAGTGCGGCCTGGATGCGTCGCACTACTGGTGGTACTTAGACACGCGCCGCTTTGGCTCGGTGCACCACGCCGGTTTCGGCCTGGGCTTCGAGCGCACCGTGCAGTTTGTGACCGGCATGGCCAACATCCGCGACGTCATTCCCTTCCCCCGCACGCCAAACAACGCCGACTATTGATCGCGCGCCTGTCTTGGGACTGCGTGGATAACGTCTGTCAGGCCGGCTCATCGGAGTCCTGCCCCTTCTGATTGAGCGGTCCTTACTCCCTCGCATTTTTCGGGCAATGTGCTACATCTGTGTCGGTATTTGGAGCCCACTCATGAAGCTATCTACGCGAACACGTTATGGTCTGCGCGCGATGATCGAGCTGGCGGCCCACGGCCAGGATGGTCCCCTGATGGTCCGTAAGATCGCGGAAAAACAGAGAATATCCAAGAAATACCTGGATATAATTTTCACGTCCCTGAAGCTGGCGGGATTGGTCAGGGCCATTCGGGGCGCCAGCGGAGGTTTTCTGCTCACGCGTGCGCCCGAGGAAATCCGGGTCAGCGAAATCGTGGCCGCCCTCGAAGGGGCGTTGGCGCCGGTGGAGTGCTGCCAGAGCCCGGGCATTTGTGAGCGGTCCAGCCAGTGCGCGGCGCAGGAGCTCTGGATGCGTCTGGAGGCCGCCATCCGGGAGACCCTGGACGCGGTGACGCTCATTGATCTCGTGAATGATCAGGCGGCCCTGGACGCCGTTCCGCCCTTTTGTCCCCCCCGCCAAAAGTAGCTCTCCGCCCCACGCATGGCCTCGCGGCAGACTATTTCAGCTTTTTTACGATCCGATCGAGGCGTCCGTAGCCAAAGCTGGAGCCGCGGAGGAGATCCCGGATGATGCCCCTGCGATCGATGGCGATGAGGGTCGGAATCTTGTTGGACACGAACTTCTTGCCGATGCGGTTCTTGTAGTTGTGCCCCACCAGAAACGGCAGGTTGAGGAGCTTGAGGGTGTCGCGGGTTTTGGCGACCCGCTTGTCCTGGGAGAAGGAGAAGATGACGAGCCCCTTTTTTGCGTAGGCCGCGTGGAGCCGCTTGAGCTTGGGGAAGTTGAGCTTGCAGGAGTCGCACCAGGACGCCCAGAAATACAGGAGCACCGGTTTACCCCGTAGGGAGGCCAGGGACCGGCTGCCGCTGCGGTTGATCAGAGGCGCCGTGAAGCCCGGGGCGCTCTGATTGAGCCAATAGAGCCGGAGCAGCGCTGCGGCGTCTGGGGCCTTAACCAACCGCAAATACTTGCTCAGCGTGCGTCCGCCGCGTCGCAGCACCAGACGCAGGGTGCGGCCGGGCTTGGAGCGACCCGTGATGGCGATCACCTGCTGCGGGGCGGACACCGCGGTGCCGTTGATCTTGAGGATGATGTCCCCGGTGCGCAGGCCGGCTTTGGCTGCCGGCGAGGTGGGCAGCACCCGACCGACCTGGACGCCGGCGGCGGCGGTTTCCATGGTGAACCCGGCCCAGGGGCGGGCTTGGGCGGTGGTGCCAATGGCCAGGAGGCACAGGGTGGCCAGGCCCGCGCTGATCAATCCTGCGAGGTTTCTCGTACGCTGCATGATCGCTCCTTGGAAGTCGCGTGACGTCCCATCAATAGCCTCGCGCGTAGGACGGTTCAAGGTCCGTTTTTCTTCATGTTTGTCCTCGGGCCTTGACCCGGAGCCTGATCCGTTCATAAAATTCAGCTGTTGAGATGGGATCATCCTAGAGAGGTCATACGTGTTTCACAAAGTACAGCGGATCGCCTTGGTTTGTGTCTTCGCCCTGGGAGCCGGAGGCTGCCCCGAAGGGGGCATCAACACCAACGACAACGATGCCGGTCCGCCCCAGCGGGACTCTAACGTAGACGCGGACGTGGATGCGGATGTGAATCCCTGCGGTGACCATGTCTGCGACGAGGCCGGGGGCGAGGACTGCACCACCTGCGAGCGGGATTGCCTGGGCATCGCCTGCTCTCCGGTGCGGGACCTCACCGTGCAGCAGTTTCGTGAGGAGCACCTGGACAATCCCGCGGTGACCGGGAGGACGCTGATCGACCTGCGCACGGTCACCGAGTGTCAAGACGCGCGCATCCCGGGGGACACCTTCTGCCCGCCGGACGTAAGCGCGTGGTGGGACGGCACGAACATCACCGACAACGGCGGCTACCTCAACAATGTCACGCCTTCGGTGCACACTCCACTGATGTTCTACGGCTACGGCGACGATGACGCCACCGTGCTGGCCGTGGCCGAGGCCGCCTGGGATCTCGGTTTCGATGACCTCTACCGCATTGTGGGCGGCATCGCGGACTGGCGGGCCGAGGGCTGGTACCAGGACGTCTCCTACGAGGGTCTCCTGCGGCTGTATTACCCGCCCCCGGCGGACGTGTATCTCATCGACACCATGGACGCCACGCACTACGCCGACTGTCATATGCAGGACGCTCTGAACCTGGATACGTACACGTTCTTTTACGGCGGGGAGCTCATCAACAACGGTCAGCCATTGCTGGACATCGCGCCGGATCTGCAGAACTCCGTGCTGATCTTCTTCTGCGTCAACCTCGCCTGCGTCGCCTCCGAAGAGGCCGCCGTGGCGTCCGAGATGATGGGCTACGCGCAGATCTTTCATTACAAAGAGGGCACCGAGGATTGGTACTGTCCGCCGCATTCGGGTGCGACCGTCGGGCCTGGATGTGGCGCCACGGTCTGTACGCCCTAGCTCCTGCCGCCTCTCGCGCGGGGCTGTTGACCGCTTGACGGGTGACGAACTGACCTTAGATTGTCTGCGTAGCCGCCGGGAGCGCTACTCCACGGCGGACACAGCCGGGCAAACGAAATAGGCATCGGCGAAGGGGAACGGAGACCAGTGGCGCAGATGCGCTGGCGCTTCGTCACGGGAGGCCTGCGCCTCCGCCCCGGTGACAGGCAACAAACAGCAAGAGGTGCTGAGATGGCAAAGGCAGTAGGAATTGATCTCGGAACGACAAACTCGGTGGTCGCTGTGCTCGAGGGAGCAGAGCCCAAGGTGCTGGTGAACGCCGAAGGGGGGCGCACGACGCCGTCGGTGGTGGCCTTCGGCCAGGATGGTGAACGGCTCACCGGTCAGGTGGCCAAGCGCCAGGCGGTCATGAATCCCGAGCGCACGGTCTTTTCGGCCAAGCGCTTCGTGGGTCGGAAGTGGGGTGAGGTGGAGGCCGAATCCAAGAACCTGCCTTTCACGATTAAGCGAGGGTCTGGTGACACGGTGCGCTTTGACGTGGGCGGTATTCAGACTGCTCCGGAGGAGGTGTCGGCCCAGGTCCTGCGCAAGCTCGTGGCCGACGCCGAGGAGTACCTCGGCGAGAAGGTCACCGACGTGGTGATCACCGTGCCGGCCTACTTCAACGACTCCCAGCGCCAGGCCACCAAGGACGCCGGCAAGATCGCCGGGCTCAACGTGTTGCGCATTGTGAATGAGCCCACGGCGGCCGCCCTGGCCTACGGGCTGTCCAACGCCGGCAAGAGCCAGAAGGTGTTGGTCTTCGACCTGGGCGGTGGCACCTTCGACGTGTCCGTGCTCGACATCGGAGAGGGCGTGGTGGAGGTGCTCGCAACCTCCGGCGACACGCACCTGGGGGGCGATGACTTCGATCGCGCCCTGGTGGAGCACCTGGCCGGGGAATTCAAAGCCGATTCGGGCATCGATCTGCTGACTGACAAGCAGGCCTTGCAGCGGCTCACAGAGGCCGCAGAGAAGGCCAAGTGTGAGCTCTCCACGACGCAGGAGACGCGGATCTCCCTGCCGTTCATCACGGCTGATGCCAACGGCCCCAGGCACCTGGAGACGCGGCTCACGCGAGCGAAATTCGATCAGCTCACCGAGGACCTGGTAGCGCGTTGCAAAGAGCCGGTGCTCGCTGCGCTGAAGGACGCCGGTCTCACCCGCGAAGACATCAATGAGGTTCTGCTGGTGGGCGGCTCCACGCGGATCCCGGCCGTGAAGGGGCTCGTGCAGGAGCTCACCGGCCGGGAGCCGAACCAGTCGGTGAATCCCGACGAGGTGGTGGCCCTGGGCGCGGCCGTGCAGGCTGGCATTCTCGGCGGCCAGATGAAGGATGTGCTTTTACTGGACGTCACGCCGCTGTCGCTGGGCATCGAGACCCTGGGAGGCGTCATGACCCGGCTCATGGACCGCAACACCACCATCCCGGCGCGCAAATCGGAGACTTTCTCCACGGCCGAGGACAACCAGCCCGCGGTGACCGTGCGCGTTGTGCAGGGAGAGCGGCCCATGGCCGCGGACAACCGGCTCCTGGCGCAGTTCAACCTCGAGGGCATCCTGCCTGCGCCCCGCGGCATACCCCAGGTGGAGGTGAGCTTCGACCTTGACGCGGACGGGATCCTCAAGGTCTCCGCGGTGGACAAGGCCACCGGCAAGGAGCAGCAGGTGACCATCACCGCCTCGTCCAACCTGTCCCAGGCGGACATCGATAAGGCGGTGGCGGACTCCGAAGCCAACGCCGCCGACGACCGCCGCCGCCGCGAGGAGGTGGAACTGCGCAACCGGGCGGAGCAGCTCGCATTCGCCGCTGAGAAGCAGCTCGACGGACTCAATGGCACCGTGCCCGAGGGCGACAAGGCTGCCATCGCGGAGCTGTGCAAGCGCGTCCACGAGGCCGTGAAAAATGAGGCCGGCGCGAAGGAGCTGAAGCCATTGCACGACGAGCTCGAGTCCACCATGCACCGCCTCGCCGAGCAAGCGTACCAGCAGTCGTCTGCACCGAACGGGCCCGGTGTTGCCCAGGCGCCCCACGCCGCCCACCCCGCGGGTGACGACGCCATCGACGCGGAGTACAGCGAGGTGAATTAGCCCCCGGCGGGGCCCTCGAGCCCCTCGAGCCCCGTAAATTTTCTCCCGGAGCCCTACAGCGCTATTCAGAGTTGCGTTCCATGATGCCGGTGAGGCAGCCGATGGCGCCGGCGGCCTTGGTGAGCTCGTCCACGGCGAGGGGGTCACAGCGCACGCCGAGCCCTTCGAGGAAGCGCTGGGTGTGGGGATTGCCCGCCGGCAGGAGCACATGATTCGGGGCGAGCGTGACCAGGTTCATGGCCATCCCGGTGGAGAGCTCCTGGGGATCTGGCGGCTCGACGATTTCATAACCGTGAGTGCGCAGGGCGGCCCTGGCGTTGTCGGCAAGGCGCCCGGGCCAGGCGAGGGCGCAGTGCTCGTTTACGAAGCGGAGCTGGCCCATGAGGTGCATGGTGCCCGGCGGCAGGGTTGTGTGAAGCGTTGTCACGCCCAGCTCCGAGAGCAGTCGGGCCACCTGATCGGCGCCGTCGGCGTTGGTGCGCATTCCCTGGGCCAGCAGCACCGTGTGCGGGTTCAACCAGGCGGCGTCAGCGCCTTCGAAGGTGCCCCGGTCGCGGATGGTGCGCAGGATGGGTATGCCCAGGTCGGCCAGGCGACGGGCCACCCAGCGCTCCTCGCCAGCGCGCACAGAGGAGGCGGGGCGGCCGAGAATGACTCCCTCAGGGGTCATGAACAGCAGATCCGCGCAGAACATCTGGTTGGGCGGTACGACGGCGCTGGGCGCGACCTCGTACACCGTTACGCCAGCTTGACCATAGGCCCTGGCGAGATCGTCATGTTGGGCCTGGGCGCGTCCGAGGTCCACGGTTGCGAGCATGAGGCGGGCGTCGGGATCGCCGTTTTCCGCCAGCTCCGCGCCGGGGCGGTGCAGCAGCACCGAACGGAGGGGCTCCCACTCGGTGCTGACCCCGCAGGCGCTCCACAGGTCGCCCAACTCCTGCCGGTGAGTGCGCGTGCGGGTTTGCCAGCCTTCGCCACCATAAGCCGCCCGCCGCTCCGGGGGGTCGCGCTTCACCCCTTTTTCATCCGTACGGTGCCCACCACGCCTTTGGAATCCTCTACGCGGCCCGAGAAGTTTGTGCGCGCCAGGTTCAGGTGACCAACGAAGGTGTCTTTGGAATAGCCATAAGAGGAGTGGGAGCGGTCTACCCGGGTGCCGCGGAAGGTGATGGTGCCCCCCGAGATGGTGACCACGAAGTACTGGATGACGTAGCCCTGGCGGTTCGTGGTAATGCGAAAGGTGGCGCTACAGGCGCGGTTGGTGCCTTGTACCGTACCGGTGAAGTGGTGGGCCAGACGGGTGGCGCCCGCGTGGAAGACGCCGGACCAGTTGCCGCGCAGCTGATCACAGGTGACCGTCTTTGCCATGGGGCCGGCATCCTTGGGGGGCAGGCGCGGCGGTGTGTCGGTAACGGCGTGGTTGGTGTTGGTGTTGGGACTGGGATTGGTGTTGCCACCGGCCGACGGGGACGTGCGATCGTCGCTGGTGAGGGCCACGATCATGGCCACGACCAGGGCGATGAGGCAGACCCCGACCGTGCCGGCGATGATCCACTTGTCGCGTGCCACGGACTTCGGATCCAGGGCCTCGAGCTCGGGGTTGTTCGGCATCCCGCCGCGGCGCGCGCGTTTTCCGAGGGGGGGCCGTGGGCCGCTTCGTGAGGTCGGCGGCGCGGCGTGGTACGGCGGCGCGGCGTGGTACGGCGGCGCGGCATGGTACGGCGGCGCGGCGGCCTGTTGGGGTGCCGGCGCGAGCGCGGCACCGGACGGTGACGCTGGTGGCTGCAGGGGAGTCGCTCCTTGCGGCACCGACGCCGAGGAGATTGACGCATGGATGTCCGGCACTCCGGGCACCGGGGCGGAGGCGGGTGAGGGCTCCGCGAGGGCGGATTGCAACGCCGC
>Ga0180009_10002003_pt1 | contig 24123 bp, 18 predicted proteins | sample OS_PC_MetaG_FD_123537 | JGI IMG/M metagenome (GOLD analysis project Ga0180009, IMG submission 123537) | Groundwater microbial communities from the Aspo Hard Rock Laboratory (HRL) deep subsurface site, Sweden - OS_PC_MetaG | ecosystem: Environmental > Aquatic > Deep subsurface > Groundwater...
CCGGTCCGACTTGGAAAATCGATAGGGCAGGCTCATCCCGACTCCATCCAGGCCCGATCACGACGATCGGTCATGCAAAAAGACCTCCCGGAGTTCCCGGCTGGTGACGGTCAGGTATTCCAGTCCGGTTTCCGTGACCAGAAAGGTGTCCTCCAGCCCCAGCACGCCGTATTCGGGCATGAAGACGCGAGGTTCCAGGGCCACGACCATGCCCGGCCGGAGCACCTCGCGTTGTCCCCGGCCCAGAATCGGCCATTCGTCCGGTTCCAGCCCGACACCGTGGCCCACGAAGGGGGTCCGCCCGTCACCCTCCCCCATGAAACCAGGGTTCAGCCCGTATCGTTCGGCCAGGTCGAACGCGGCCTCATAGACATCCTCGCCCGTCAGCCCCGGCCGGACGGCGGCCTTCAGGTCCCGGGCCAGTGCCCGCAGCCCTTTGTAGGCATTTTTGACTGTTTCCGGGGCCGGCCCCGTGAAATAAACCCGGGTCTGGTCCACGATGTACCCGCCATGGGCCCCGAACAGGTCGACACTGACCAGTTCTCCGGTTTCTATCTGCTTCGGGCCCGCGCCCTGACCGTAGCCGGGTCCGATACCCTGGCCACCGGTCGGGGAGCCGATCTTGGACCTGAGCAGGCCGTTGGGCCCGCTCAGGACGTGGCCGAAATACATTTCCTGATTGAAGCCATGGAAACGGATCAGGCCCTGGTGGCCCTCGGCCCGAAGCATGGCCGTCAGGCGGGCCTCGAGTTCCAGTTCGGTCGGCCCCTCGGCCAGTATCCCGGGCACGGCCTGATAGACCCGGTCCAGTCCGATCGCCCCGGTTCGGATATGAGCGATCTCAAAGGCCGACTTGACCGATCGGACGGATCGAAGGAGAGGCGTCGCGTCTTCCAGGCTCAGGCCCGCCAAGCCTTCCCGCTCCAGCCGCCTGAACCGGTTGACCGGCAGGAGGTCGAGTTCCAGCCCGACCCGGGTCAGCGGTCGACCGGAGTGAACGGCCAGGCGCGCCCGAAGGTCCGGGCCGCGCGGCATGGGCTCGACCCGGGGCCAGGCGGTTTCATCCGTCAGTCGATCCAGAGGCGGGCGGCCCAGGACCAGGGGCTCCCCGTCCGGCGGCAGAAAGACCGCCTCGGCCTGGGTCGTGCCGCACAGATACAGCAGGTTGGTATTGCCGTAACACAGCAGGCCGTCCAGGCCTTCGCGGTGCATGGCCTCCTGCAGCCTGGCGCATCGACCGGCCAGTTCGTCCCGGGGCGGCCACCAAGGCGGCATGGGATCGATCCCGGACAATGTCACGCCTTGACCACGTTGATGCAGCAGATGAAGGTCAGTTGGCCCGGGCCGGTATTGGTGAACCCGTGCCGTTCGCCGCCGGGAATGAAGACACAGTCACCCGGTTCCAGGGCCCGGGAGGCCTCCCCGGCCTCGACCCGGCCCTGTCCGGTCAGGACGTAGATTTCGTGCTCTTCCGGATGTTCGTGCTCGGGCACCAGCCCGCCTTCCTCGATGATGATCCGGCGCATGAAAAAATTTTCGGCCCCTTCCGGGCCGGCCACCAGCCATTGAATGAAAGCGCCCCTGGCCCCGGCCATCGGGGCCGCTTCCGGGGTCACCTCGATCTGGTTGCGAATCCGCATAACGTTCTCCTTGGGCGATGCGATTAAACCCGGATATCGAAGTCGGCTTCCACTAGGGCGCCGATCCGCGATATCCGGGTTAAAACCTGGACGGCCTGACCTCGGCCATGCGCTGACGGAAAGTCTGGCCGCCGCAATCGGTGTTCAAAAGCTGTTCGATAAAGGCCCCCACCGGCTCCATCTGCTCGGGCGGAATCAGGAAGCCCGGCACCGGCCGGGTCGGAGGGAGCCCCTGGAGGACCAGTTGGTCCCGGGTTTCATACTGAAAAGCGTTTTTCTCGTCGCGCAGGGCCAGGAGCAGATCGGTCAGGTTGCCGTAGAGGCCGCCCCCGTCCAGATGCTCGACGATCTGCCAGCAGGTGGTGGCCACGGTCGCCAGTTCCGGCGGCAGTTCCGCCTCCCGGCCCGGCTGGCAGCGAATCAGGGAAAACATGCCCCGACAGCCCAAGGGGCGGTCCTCGTAGGCCGCGCAGGTCTCGTCCACCAGCAACGGACACGGGCCCGGGTTCGGACCGGGGGCCTCGTCCGGAGGCTCCTCCCGGTTCATGCAGAACATGGCCAGAAGATTGGTGGTCATCCTGGGGCGAAACAGGTCCGCCGCGGCCGCCGCGGCGATGCGGTCCCACAAGTCCTCGCGCCCCGGTTCCTTCAAACGGGCCAGCAGGCGGTGGGCCTCCAGGGTCGTGGCCGTGACGTCATGGGTGCAGCAGGCCGCGCAGCCCTTTTGGCAGGCCGTCTGGTAGTTATCGGAAACAAAGCGGTCGAAGACCGTTTCGATCACGTTCAACAGTTCGAGTTTTTGCCTCAATCCATTCATTTCACACAGAACCTCGCCAGAGGGGCCTCGACCGGGGTCCTCCGCATGTTGTCTCCGGAATCCCTGCCCGGGGGAGTATGCCTGTTAATAAATCAGTCCCGGGCCGGGATTGCAAGCGGGTCGAGGGAACTCGATATTAAACCCCTTCCCTCTCCCGATGACCTCGCCCACCCGCAATAGGCAAAGCGGACGAAAAAAAACGGAATGCCCCACCCCGTCCGGGGAGGAAGTCATCCCGTCGCCAAATGAGCCTGGTCCACCGCCCGCGGCCAAAAGGGCCGATAATCCGTCCGACCCGGGGGCCGTCCGTACGGCCGAGCCGTGATTCAGGATGCGGTCCTGCTCCGCTTGAACTTGCCGGTAATGATGGCCCAGTAAAGAAAGGGCATCAGGGCCAGCCAGACGATGACAACCAGCCAGCTATGCAACAGGTCGTAAAAATAAATGCTGCCCACGGTGCTGGGGATGGCCATTAGAATCAGCGCGCCGACTTTCTGTCCAAACTCCATAAGTCATCCTTTCCCTAACCCGGCCGGGCGGCCGTCGGCCCGCGGCCGGCGGTCCGCTTCGGAAATGATCGAAAACTGGATTTTTATATCCCAGCCCGGCCGGCACTGTCAAGCCCTACTCCGGTTTCCGGCCGTATCCACCTAACGCTTGATCACGCTTCAGGATCGCCCTGGCGAGGCAGGCTTCCCAGGTTTATGAAAGTGCGGCTTCAGCCCCCGGTCCCGGCGGAGCCGGGGCCGACCCGGAAGGTCCGGACCTTGCGGCCGTCGCAAAAACCGATATATTTTTAGAATAACTTCGGTCAGTCCTCATCGGGGCGGGACCGGGAATGGATGAAAGGAGGCCCCTCGAATCACAGGAATCCGTTTTCACATTTCCACCAACAGCCGACAGCCATTTCGGCTCGGAAAGGAGACTGGAGATGAAGCAGACCGTCGCAGCGGCTTGGGTCCTGACCGTGATCCTGGCCCTGGCCCTCGCTGGTCCGGCCATCGCCGCGGACATGCCCGGCCCTGACCCGGCCGCGCTGTGGAACTACATCACCCAGGTTTCGCCCTACCAGAAATGGGGCATGTGGCCCGACCATCAAGGGTTCCAGCCGGGACGGGCGCCCCATGGACCGATCCACAAGGTCTTCGTCAACGAGGCGGCCCTCAAGGCCGAAAAGCCGCCCCTGCCTTACGGCAGCATCCAGGTCAAGGAAAACTACACCGCGGACAAGAAACTGGCCGCCATTACGGTCATGTACAAGGTCAAAGGCTACAACCCGGGGGACGGAGACTGGTTCTGGGCCAAGTATTCCCCGGACGGCAAGGCCGAACCCTTTGGCAAACCGGCCGGCTGCATCTCCTGCCACGGCACGCGGGCCAAAAACGATTTCGTCCTGGTTCACGATTTTTAAATCCACTCCACTTCGGGGCGGGGACTACGGTCCCCCCCCGAGTCCTGAAGAGGTCCACCCATGCTTTGGATTCATCCGCTGCTTCAGATTCTGGCCACGCTGCTGGCCGTTTACGTGCTCTTTCTCGGTTTCCGCCGCTTCCAGACCCTGCACCTCGGACGGAAAACGGTTTTCGCCTGGAAACTCCACGTCCGCCTAGGCCTGGTCGCCCTGGCCCTCTGGCTGGTCGGCATGGCCGGCGGCCTGATCACGGCCGCCAGGACCTGGCCGGGCTTCCTGATCACCGGCGCCCACGCCTATATCGGACTGTTCATCGGCCTTCTGGCCGTGGTCGGCCTGGCCACCGGCCTGTACATGGACCGGGTCAAGAAAAAACGGACCGCCCTGCCCTTGATCCATGGCCTGAACAACCTGCTGGCCCTGGTCCTGGCCGTGGCGCAGGTCTTCACGGGCATGTGGGTTTACAACCATTTTGTCCTGGGAAATTAGTACCGAATCGAGTAAACAACCGCCCCCGTAAGAGATGGCAGTGGAAAATCTCCCCTCAGGATGATTAATTTTCATTTGATAAATACGGGTGGGATTTTACTGCTCTGGCTATAGTCAGCCCTGATCGGCCAGAATCTTCAAGACGTCGCCCGGCCGGATATTGTTGTCCTTCATGGCATTCCAGGCCCGAATGCTGGCCGGGTCCACCTTGAAGCGCCGCGATATCTTCCAGAGCGTGTCGCCCGGCTGGACCTGATAGTTCACGGTCTTGGCCACGGCTTCCGGTTTGAGCGAGGCCGGCTTTTTTCCCGAAACGGTCGTTGACGTCGAACCCGCTCCCCGGCCCGGTTCGGCCGATCCGGCCGGCCCGGCGACCTTGAGGGTCTGTCCCGGCTTGATCCGATCGTTCTTCAGGCCGTTCCATTGACGAAGCGCCTTCGCGGAAACATGAAAGCGCCGGGCGATTTTCCAGAGCGTGTCGTCGCCCTGGACCTGGTAAAGGCCTGAAGGCGCTTGTTTTTCGGTTGCGGCAGCCGCCGGTTTTTCCGGGGCGGCCGTGGCCTGGGCAACGGTTTCCTTTCCAGGCGACGCTGTTTTGGAACCCGGTTCCGGCACGTTGCCCCGACCCGCGATCCTAAGAACCTGCCCGGGCTGGATACAGTTGTCTTTCAGAGAGTTCAAGGTCTTGATTTCGTCTACATCCACCTTGTAAAGCAGGGCGATGCTCCAAAGGGTATCCTCGGGCCGGACGGTGTGTTCCATACTGGTCGAACCGGCCTTGCCGGGCCCGGGACCGGCCCTCCTCGATAGGGCCGGGGCGTCCTGGTCGATCTCCGAGTCCTCCGCGTCCGAAGCCGAAGACGCGGGCATCGATCCGGCCTTGACGATCAGAACCTGGCCGGGACTGATACGGTTGCCCTTGAGACGGTTGATGCGGCTCAGTTCCTGGGCCGACACTTTGTAACGCTGGGCGATCTTCCAAAGCGTGTCGCCCACCTGGACGGTGTGCTTGACCTCGGAAGCGGACGTCTTGCCTTTTTCTGAGATTTTACGGGACCGCGCGGTCGCGACGGCGACCGCGGCCCCGGGCGGCGCCTGCACCTCGGGCTGCGCATCATCCATGTAGATAACCAGCTTCTGGCCCGGATGGATGCCTCGCACGTCCTTGATATCGTTCCATTCGGTCAGGTTCTTCCAGTTGACGTCGAACTTGCGGGCGATCATCCAGGGGTTGTCCCCGGCCTTGACCGTATAGACGATGCGGCCCATACCCTTGTAACGGGCCTTCTCGGCCTCCAGGCGGCGCTGGTATTCCTTCTGCCGGGCCTGATACACATCCCGACCGATGGGAATGCGAATGATCTGGCCCTTTTTCAGATAGCTCCTGCGCAGCCCGTTGAACTTTCGAAGCGAGGATTCAGACAGGCCATAGGTCCGGGCGATCACCTTCAGGCTTTCCCGGGCCTCGACCTTGTGGGCCGAGAACTTCATGCGGTCCTTGTCCGGAACTTTGGCCAATTTATCCAATATATCCGCGCCTTTTCCCTTGGGTACATTGACCGGGTAGTCTGTTTCGAAAAGCGGTGTGCACCACAGGTTCAAATGCGGATTGAGGGCCTCGATCTCTTTGGCTTCCACCCCGGCCAGCCTGGCGATCAAGTCCAGATCGGTCGGTTGGGAGACCGTGACCACATCGTATTCCAGGGGCTTTTCGTACTTGATTCCGGACAGGCCGAAGGCTTCCGGGTCCTTGGCCAGGATGATGGCCGCAATGAATTTGGGGACGTATTCCTTGGTTTCGTTGCGCAGGTAATCGCCGCCGTTCTTTATCTCCCAGAAGTTGGTCGCGTTGTATTTTTTCAGTCCTTTTAATATTTTTCCTTCACCCGCATTGTAGGCCGCGGCGGCCAGATACCACGATTCGAACATCTGATGCAGGTTGCACAGATAGTCGGCCGCAGCCCGGGTCGCTTTTTCCGGATGGAGGCGCTCGTCCCGAAAGTCGTCAATCTTCAGTCCGTACCGTTTGCCCGTGGCCGGAATGAACTGCCACAACCCGGCCGCCTTGGCCGGCGACATGGCCTCGACCTGATACCCGCTTTCGATCAGGGGCAGATAGGCCAGGTCCGTGGGCAGACCTTTTTCCTTGAGCACGCGCTTCATCATGGGCAGATATCGACTGGACCGTCCCACGGCGCGGATCATGAACTTGCGCGCGTCGGTCAGGAAAAACTGCATGGCCTGTTTGACGTCATCGTTGATGGTAATGGGAATTTTGGGAGCGGCCCCTTCCAGAAGTTCGAGTTCGGCGGCCACTTTTTCTCGGAGGGCCTGGTCGAAAAGCGGTCCGGGTTTGAACTGGTCCCTGCCCGGTGGAACGGTCGTCGATGCGCCCTGCTTCATGGCGCCCGGCTCTTCCCCCGCCGGCCGCGTTCCGGTTGTGGCGCAGGCCGTCAGGAGACTGAGACCGACCATGAAGATAATGAAAAGACGCATGCGGGCTCGAGGCCTAACCCTTCTTGATTGAATAAGATATAACATGGTTCACGTAAGGATGGCAAGGAAAATCGGATGGTTGCCCGCGAAGCGACTCTGGCGGGCGCGTATGGAAGCCGCATCCGCCGGGGGGCTCGTCCCCGGCTTGTTAATCGTCATATTATTTTTTCCGTGGTGTGGTTATAGGGTTTCCAGGCGACCGATCCAGGACTTCAGATCGGCCAGTCCCTGCCGGCGCAGAAAGGTTTCGATGCCGGCGATGATGTCCAGGACGGCCCGGGGATTGACGAAGGAAGCGGTCCCGACCTGGACGGCCGAGGCCCCGGCCAGCATGAATTCCAGGGCGTCGACGGCGTTCATGATGCCCCCGATGCCGATCACGGGCACGGAGACGGCCCGGGCCGTCTGCCAGACCAGGCGAAGTGCCACCGGCTTGATGGCCGGGCCGGAGAGCCCGCCGATCGTGTTGGCCAGTCTGGGACGCCGGGTTTCGATGTCCAGGGCCATGGCCGGGATGGTGTTGATCAGGGATATGGCCCGGGCTCCGGCATCCACGGCGGCCCGGGCCACGGCGGTCACGTCCGAGACCAGGGGGGGCAGCTTGACCATTACGGGCAGGCGCGTCGCCCGGACCACGGCCGAAGTGACCCGGGCCGCGGTCGCGGGGTCGGCGCCAAAGGCCAGTCCGCCCGCGGCCACGTTGGGACAGGAGACGTTGACCTCGATCATGGCCAGTCCGGGCGCCTGGTCGAGCCGCCGGGCCAGGGCCTCGTATTCCTCGACGGATTCCCCCAGAATGTTGGCCACGACCAGGGCCCCGCGTTCGGCCAGCCAGGGCAGCTTGTCCCGGATAAAGGACTCCACGCCCACGTTTTCCAGGCCGATGGCGTTGATCATTCCGGCCGGGGTCTCCACGATCCGGGGCGGCGGGTTGCCCGGCCGGGGGTTCAGGGAAACGCCTTTGGTCACCACCGCCCCCAGAGCGGCCGGGTCGACGAAGTTTTCGTATTCCTGGCCGTAGCCGAAGGTGCCCGAGGCGGACATGACCGGATTTTTCAGTTTGATGTCTCCCAATGAAACCCGCAGGTCCACCTGATCTACCATTGGATATCCTCGGCCCGAAAGACCGGCCCTTCGAGGCAGACGCGGGTGTAGGCCGGTTCGTTGGTTTGCACGACACAGCCCAGGCAGGCGCCCATGCCGCAGGCCATATTGGCCTCCATGGACACCTGGGCCGCCACCCCGGCCCCGGCGGCCAGTTCGGCCACCCGGGCCAGCATGGGTCGGGGGCCGCAGGCGAAGACCGGGGCCGGACTCGCCTCGAGGACCTCGGCCAGGGGCTCGGTCACCGGGCCATGAAACCCGACGCTTCCGTCATCGGTGCATAGCAGGACCCGGCACTGGAACAGTTCCAGGTAGGGCGCCGAGACCAGATCGTCGTCCGATCGGGCGCCGTAGAACAGAATCGTTTCCGTCGAACCGGCCAGGGTCTCGGCCAGGGCCAGCAGGGGCGCCAGGCCGACGCCTCCGGCCGCCAGATAGGCCCTTGGCAGCGGGTCCGGCGGTTCGAATCCCCGGCCCAATGGTCCCATGACCTCTAGGCCCTGGAGGGAGCGGACCTGCGACAGCAGGCTCGTTCCTTCCCCGACCACCCGGTAGAGCAGATCGATCTCCCCTCCGGAACCGATCCGGTGCAGGGAAAAGGGGCGTTTGAGCAGAGGGCTTGTCCCCTTGGCCGGGGACGGCCCGGTCCGGACCATGACGAACTGACCCGGGCGGGCGATCCGGGCCACGGCCGGGGCCTCGAGGCGGAGCAGAAAGGTTCCCGCGGCCACCTCCCGGTTTTCCATCACCAGACATTCACCCAAAAATATGTCGGACAATCGCCCCTTACCTCCGTAAACCCGCGATCAGGCCGAAACGGCCGGTGACCGGGTCCCGACGATAGGAATAAAAGGTCAGGCCGTTGCATTTGGTGCACAGGCCGGCGGTTTCGATATGTTCCGTCTTCAGACCGGCGGCCCGCAACTGGTCCCGGCTGATGGCCCAGAAATCGAACCGGCGGTCACCGACTTCATAGTCCCAGAAATCCCGAGGCAGTTCGTTTTGATAGTGGACGAACTCCGCGCAGCAAGGGCCGAGGGAAGGACTGATGCCCGCCCGGAGGTCCTCGGGCCGGACCCCGAACGCCTCGACCATGCGGGACACGGTCAGGCCCAGGATGTTTTTTACGCTGCCCCGCCACCCGGAGTGGACCAGGCCCAGGGTCCGGGTCCGGGGATCGTAGAGCAGCACGCCCTGACAGTCGGCCAGCTTGACCAGCAGCCCCATCCCCGGCCGGCGGGTGATCAGGGCGTCGTACCCTCGCCGGACCTCGGCCCGGCTCCTGGGGCGGCAGCCGTCCCCGTTTCCAACCACCAGAACCCGGTCTCCGTGGACCTGGCCGGCGAAACACAGACCGTCCAGGTCCAGGGCTTCGGCGGCCAGGTCCAGGTTGGTCCGGACATTGTCCTCCCGGTCCGCATCCAGAAAGGCCAGGTTGAGTCCCTCGCAGGGCGGTGGGCTGACGCCGCCGTGGCGGGTAAAAACGCCGTGGACCAGTTCCTCGAACGGGGCGAACAGGTCGAAGCCGTAGTATACCAGGCCGTTGTTCTGGAAAGGCCTCATACTCCCTCGATTTCAGCCGGGCCGTTGTCGTCGGCCAACGTCTCCGGGCCGTTGGCCCGGGCCAGTTCCATATACTCCTCGGCTTCCGCCACCCGGCCCCGCTTCAGACAGCCCTGGCCGTAAACCCGGGCCTTACGGGCCAGGACCTGCCGGGCCGCCCGGACCTGAAGCGGGGTCAGCCGGCCGGATTGGATGATCTTACGCAGGGCCTGGACCCGAAAGCGGTCCAGGGCGGGCACGGTCCGGGAAAGCTGGTCGGCGTGCCCGCCGGTCTTGACCACCAGGGGGTGATCCAGCAGATGCACCGGCCAGCGGGCCGAAACCCGGAGCCAGAGGTCGTAATCCTCGCAGGCCGGCAGGTCCTCGTCGAACAGGCCGACCCGGTCGAACAGCGATCGCCGCATCATAACCGCCGAGGGGCTGATGAGACACAGTTCGAGGGATGGAACGAACACGTCGCCGGACGGCTTCCGATGCCGGGCCTTGGGGTTGACCCGGCGGCCGCCCCGTATCCAGATTTCCTCGGTCTGGCAGATCAGGGCGTCCGGATGGGCCTGAAAAAAGGCCGTTTGAAGGGCCAGCTTTTCCGGAAGCCAGTAGTCGTCCGAATCCAGAAAGGCGATCAGGTCCCCCCGGGAGGCCTCGATCCCCCGGTTGCGGGCCGCTCCGACCCCGGCGCGATCCTGTCTCAAGACCTTGATGGCCTCGCCGTACCGGCCCAGAACCCGGCCGGTTTCGTCCGTCGAACCGTCGTCCACCACGATCAGCTCGAATCCCGGCCCGGTCTGAGCCAGGACGGAATCCACGGCCCGCGCCACCGGCCCGGCCCGGTTGAAAGTGGGAATGACCACGCTGACCAGCGGCAAGCGTTCAATCCCTGGACAGCCCGTTTTTATACATAACCTCGGCCAAGGGCTTTTTGGGCACGATGTGCCGGCCGTTGTCGTCCCGCCAGTACTTGACCGTGTCCGAACGGTCCACGGCCATGGGCGTCTCGTCCGGGTAGCCCAGGGCCACGACGAGGTCCGGCCGCAAATGATCGGGCGGATCGAACTCGGCCACGATGACCTTGGGGTCGAAAGCCAGCATGGCGCAACCGGCCACTCCGAAAGTCAGGCCGGCCAGAAGCAGGTTTTCGCAGGCATACCCCACGTCGTACCGGTAGAACCCGCCCCCGGCCTGATCGTCGACCAGGATGACGATGTAGGCCGCAGGCTCGCTTCCCGGGGGCGGGTTGCCGTCCGGGTTGATGTACGCGGCCCATCTCAGGCAGGGGAAGATTCTGGCCCGGATGTCCGGGTCGGTCACCATCAAATAGCGCAAAGGCTGCAGGTTGGCCGCGCTGGGGGCCAGTCGCGCCGCGTCGACCATTTTTTCCAGCACCTCGTCGGGGATCGGGTCGGGCTTGAAGCGCCTGACGGTCCTCCGGGACAGAATCAGTTCATAACAGTCCATGTCTCACCCTCCTCGGACCCCGGCCCAGAACCAGGACAGCAGTCCGGCCAGTATGAAGACCGCGTCGACCAGGGCCTCGAAAAACGTCCCGCCCATCATCAGCCGTCTCCGGAAAAGAAAAAGGTAAAAGGCTGTGTAGGCCGCGCAGGCCAACAGCAGCAGGGCCAGCGAGGTCAGTAGCCCGGAGAGCCAGCCCCCGACCAGGACCACGACCAGAAGCCCCGCGGCCACGTTCAGCAGCCTCTGGGTCTTCTGCTCGCCGATGATGATAGGGATGGTTTCTCGGCCCACTATCCGGTCGCCCTGGATTTCCATGATGTCGCCCAGCCCGCTGCGGATGAAGACCAACAGAAAAATGGCCAGTCCGACCAGCAGGGTGGGCCAGCCGGTCAGTCCTTCGGCGGACAGGGCCGGAACGAGGCTCAGGCACAAGGCCCAGCCGCCTGACAGCATGATGGTTTTCGAGCTGGGGATGTCCTTGAGGCGCCTCAGCCTGGCGAAGCGGGGCCACGATTTCGGGGCCAGCGGCACGGAGTAGAGCAGGCCGCCCACGCTCATCAGGGTCAGGAGGGCCAGGGCCTTCCAGCCGATGGTCAGACTCAGGGCCAGGCTGACCAGGGCCGAGACCACGCCGGAGCCGAGCAGGCCGGTCTTGTAAGTGTCCAGGAAGCTGGCCCGGTCCGGTTCGCTGAAGGTGCTGGCTTCCTTGTCCAGGAAATTGTTGAGGATATGCATAGCATGGATGTAGAAGAAGGCCACGCCGAAGAACACGGGCTGGGGCTTTATCCCTTGGAGCAGGGCCCCGGACAGGCAAAGCATTCCGGCCCCGAAGGCGGCGTACAGATTGGACAGCAGGAGAAAACGCAGGACCCGGTGGGCCAGGGACTGAAACGATGTGTCGCCCTTTCTGGCCAGTCGCTCAATCTCCCGGGTGACCCGGCGGATCATCCAGTTCGGGGTCGAAGCGCCGGCGGTCACACCCACGGTTTCCGCCCCGGCCAGCCAGTCGGGGTCCAGTTCCGCCTCGGTTTCGACATGGACGGTCTTGACACCTTCGGCTTCGGCCGCGGCCGCCAGACGCTTGGTGTTCCCGCTCGAATGGCCGCCCACCACGACCATGGCCTCCACGGCCCGGGCCAGACGGCGGACTTCGTCCTGGCGGCGCTGGGTAGCCCCACAGATCGTGTCGAAGACCTCGACTTCAGGCCAGCGCCTTCTGACCGCGGCGATCACGTCATCGAAGGCCTGATGGTTCTGGGTCGTCTGGGCCACGAGAATGACCCGTTCGGCCTCGGGCAGTCCGGCAACGTCGTCCGGACCCTGGATGACGAAGCCGTTGTCCTCGGCCTGGCCCAGGAGGCCGATCACTTCGGGATGAGTCGGGTTGCCCCAGATGACGGTCGTATAGCCCCGGCCGGCATGTCGCCGGATGATGGCCTGAACGCGGATGACGCGGGGGCAGGTGGCGTCGATGAGATCGAGACCCTTGGCTTCCAGGGCCCGCCACTCCCCGGGCGGAATCCCGTGGGCCCGGATGATGACCGTACCGCCCCGGATGCCGGCCAGGCCCTCGATCCCGGAATCCAGCGCGATCAGGCCCTTGTCGCTGAGCAGTTTCATGGCCTGGGGATTGTGAATCAAGGGGCCGTAAGAGTAGATCGGCCCGGGCCGGGTGTGGACCGCTTCCAGGGCCAGTTCCACGGCCCGGCGCACGCCCATGCAAAAGCCGGAGCTTCGGGCCAGTTCGATCTTCATAAGGCGGCCGCCTCGGGAAACTCCCCGGCGGACAGACCGTCGAAATACCGGTCGATCATAACCATCAGCTCATCGAAATCCCTAGTTTGATTGATGCTGCCGCGAAAGGCGGCCGCGCCGGGCAGGCCTTTGGTGTACCACATCAAGACCGAGCGCAGCATGTACACGGCCCGATCCCGGCCGACCTTTTCACCCATCATTCCGGCGTGAGCCTTGGCCACGGCCAAGCGGTCGGCCGGGCCGGGCGAATCGAACGAACGCCCCTGAAGCAGGGCCAGGGATTGACTGAAAATCCAGGGATTTCCCAGAGCTCCCCGGCCGATCATCACCCCGGCGCACCCCGTGGACTTTTGCAGGGTCAGAACGTGCTCGGGCCGGGTCACGTCGCCGTTGCCGATGACCGGTCCTGGAAAATTCTCGACGACCCGGGAAATGATATCCCAGTCCGCACGACCGCCGAATCCCTGGTTGGCGTACCGGCCGTGTATGGTCAGGGCGTCCACCCCGCAGTCGGCCAGAAGGGGCAGAAGGTCCAGCACGTCGCCCCGCCCCGGACTCCAGCCGCACCGGGTCTTTACAGTCAAGGGCACCCGAATGGCCTTGCGAACCCGGGTCAGGATATCCCTGATCAGACTGAAATCCTTAAGCAGCGCCGCGCCGGAGCCGTGGCGCACCACCTTGCGCGCCGGACATCCCATGTTGACGTCCACGATGTCCGCCCCCATGGCCTCGACCCGGGCCGCCGCCTCGCACATCCAGGCCGGATTGGCCCCGAAAATCTGGACGGCCCGGGGCCGCTCCCAGGGGCCGGTAGCCAGGAGTTTCAAAGTCTTGGCGCCGTTTTGGCACAGGCCCGCCGCGCTGACCATCTCCGTGACCGTGAGGGCCGCGCCCTGTTCCTTGACCAGAAGCCGAAACGGCCGGTCCGTTATGCCGGCCATGGGGGCCATGACCAGGGGATTTTCCAGGCGGACTCCGCCGATTTCGAATGCCAGGCCGTTCATGGCCTCAATCTTAGCTTATCGGCCGGCCTAATTCAACCGAGGGCCCGGTGCGGGCGGGAAACTTCAAATTCAGGTCGCGATTCTCAGTGAACGGATTGACACGGATCGGGCGTCCGGCGCATGCTCGTTGAGCCGGAGGGCTGAACCGAGCATGGCTTGTGCTTCCGTCCCCCTGTTGGATGGAGCCATGGACAACCCGGGAGCGAATACTTTTTCATCCGTCATTTCGAAGACTTGAAAATCGATTGGACTTGAAGCACGTATAAGGATGGCCTGCCGGGATGATCACCTGGGCGTAGCGGCCTCCCGAGCAGGCAATATCGGTATTTTTCACTTGATAACAGGCCATTGTAATAACCTCTTTCACTAGTTTGACTTCAGGCGGTATTTTGGCTATGTTTTCCACCAGGCTTCAGGCAACAATACTATTTTAAAATACCCAATTGGGGGATGAATAGATGCCGACCCAAAAGCAGCAGACCTTTGATAGCGGCCGGGCTACGAAGAAAAATAACACAACTAAAACCAGCAGTTCCAGTGAAAACCAAAGACGGGCTCGAAAAAAGACCCCCCGAAATAGAAGACCTGAAGGTATGTCTCTGGAGGACTGGCAGATAGCCCTTCGTAGAGAGTTCGGGGAAATTCAAGACTTCGGGATGGAAAATATCGGCCAGGAACCATTTTATTCAGAATTTTTGATTACCAACCCCGAGACCGAAGGGACCTACAAGGTCGCGATACGGGGAGAGATTCCCGGTGACAACTATTGCTCCTGCCCGGATTTTTCAGTGAATACCCTGGGGACATGCAAACACATTGAATTTACCCTGGCACGCCTGAGGGAAATACCAGGCGCCAAGACGGCCCTTGAAGCTGGATTCAAACCCGCCTATTCGGAAGTGTATCTCAGGTACGGTTCTACTCGGGAAGTGATCTTCAACCAGGGCGCCGACTGTCCGGAGGGCCTCGAAAAACTGGCTGACCGATACTTTGATAGTAATAACGTTCTCGAAAGGGGCGAATTCCCGCACTTTGAAGCCTTTCTTGAGGAGAGCGAGCATTATGACCATGAATTGCGGTGTTATGAGGATGCCTTGGAATATATAGCCCACGTCCGTGATCAGGAAAAGCTGCGGGAATTAATCCGTCGCCATTTCCCCCAAGAGGTGAAGGACCGGAGCTTGGATGAACTATTAAAATTCAGGCTTTATAATTACCAAATCGCCGGCTCATTGTTTGCCGCACAAGCAGGCCGGGCCATTATCGCCGATGAAATGGGGCTGGGCAAAACCATTCAGGCAATTGCAGCCAGCGAAATCCTTGCCAGGGCTGTGGGCATGGACCGCGTGTTGATTATCTGCCCCACATCACTAAAATACCAGTGGCGCGAAGAAATCGAAAAGTTCACTTCCCGCGCCGTCGCTGTGATAGAAGGGTTAAGAAATACGAGAAATAGATGTTATGATTCCGATTCTTTTTATAAAATTACCAATTATGAAGTGGTTCATCGGGACCGGGATTATATAAAGAAATGGAGTCCGGACCTGATCATTCTGGACGAGGCACAACGAATCAAGAACTGGAAAACCAGAACGGCTCAAAGCGTCAAACGTCTTGAATCTCAATACGTTCTGGTCCTGACTGGAACTCCACTTGAAAATCGCCTGGAAGAACTTCATTCGATCGTGGAATTTGTGGACCGATTCCGGTTGGGGCCTCTATTTCGATTTCTTGCCGAACATCGGGTCACCGAGGAAGCGGACGGAACCGGAAAAGTAATCGGGTATAAAAATCTTCAGAGTATTACCGAAACCCTTTCACCGGTTCTTATCCGACGATCGAAAAAAGAGGTATTGTCTGAGCTTCCAGAAAGAATCGAAAAGAAGTATTTTGTTGAGATGACTTCCGAACAATTGAAGTTTCATGAAGAGAACCGTGAGATAGTTGCCCGTATAGTCGCTAAATGGAGACGTTATAAATATTTATCCGACACGGACCAAAGGCGCTTGATGATCTCGCTTCAAAACATGAGAATGTCCTGCAATAGTACTTACCTGCTCGATCAAAAAACCGATTATGGGTTAAAAGTCGATGAACTGATCTCATATCTCAAGGACGCCCTTGAAAACACGGAAACCAAGGCAGTTGTATTCAGCCAATGGGTGAAGACCCATGAACTGATCCTGAGAAAGCTCAATGGAAACGGTTGGGGCCATGTTTTTTTCCATGGCGGCGTACCCAGTACCAAACGCAAAGATATGATAGATCGCTTTAAAAAAGACCCTGATTGTCGTCTTTTTCTTTCCACCGACGCAGGTGGAGTCGGGCTGAATCTTCAGGCGGCCCACGTGGTGGTTAATATGGATTTACCGTGGAACCCGGCCGTTCTGGAACAACGAATCGGTCGCGTCCACCGCCTCGGCCAGCATCGTCCCGTCCACGTAGTCAATTTTATCGCCAACGGCACCATCGAACATGGGATGCTTTCTCTATTAAAATTCAAGAAATCCCTCTTCAAAGGGGTCTTGGATGGAGATCGGGATGAAGTGTTCCTCGGTGAAAGCCAGTTGAACCAATTCATGGAAACCGTGGAACAAGCCTCTGACTCCATTCCGGATACCATTCGATATCAGGAAGAAACCGGGAAAGATAACGAAGAAGAAATCCGAGCCGGCCAAGTTACAGGCAGGGACCAGGATACGATTTCCGCCGAAAATATTTGGCAAAATGTCGCGACCGCCGGATTGGACTTCTTAAATAAAATCGGCCAGGCAATTGGTGTCGACCGAGAACGCCCCATTGAATCCGCCATCGAGATCGCGGCGACCATTGTCCAAAAAGACCAAAATAATCAACCATATCTCAGGATTCCCATGCCCAGGCCGGAAACCGTTCAAAAAATCGTAGGGATTTTCTCTCAATTTATAGAGATTGGGAGCCAGCGGAACGGCAAAGACTCGTAAACCTTGCACCGGTATGCAGGCCGGCTTCGGCCAGCCGATACCGTCTGCCGGCGGACTGCATCAAGCCAGACATGCTCGGATGAACGCCGGTCAAGGCCCGTTCTGGGTGTCGCCATAAGCGGGGCCGGATTTTGGTCCTGGCATCTCGGCAATGCTAAGTGCCAGACATACCTATTCCAACCATCCTGGCCATTGCCAGGGCTGATTCCACCGGCGGACCCCTCCGGTTGCTTTTTTCCTTTCGGTTACTTTATTTCCTCTGACCGTGCCTGCCTGGGTTCAATCAGGGCCGAAAATTCGGGAATATCCCGAATTGCGGTTTCCCAGACCTCATTAGGGTCCACATGATTATACTCGTGAATCAGGATATGCGCATGTCGATGATCGCGGACCAGGGGCCTATCTTTCTTTAGTTGAGAGGCTTAGAATTTACAGCTACTTTAAAAATAGCATCTAGCTTTTCTATTATTTCACTGTCAATCATTTCTTTTGGAATAAACCGGGCAAGTTGATGGAAATTTGTTTTCCCCATCAAATTGTAATTACCTAATCTGTTAAAATAGTTTTTAAACAATGGCTCCAAAAAATCTTCACTTGCTTTTATATCAGAGGACCAAGGTCCGGGTTTGTATTGAATTTTAAGAGCATTTTCCATTTCATAAATCGACTCTTCCATAGCCTTAGCCCTGATCTGCTTATCAGCACGATCCAATAAGTCATCGCCGAGACCATGGGTGGCATATTTAATTAATATTTCTTTGTAACAAAGATAATTTTCTATTTCTCGTTTTTTCCAAATAAGCTTTATAAAATTCCCGAAGGAAGGTTCAAATGGTTCTATTCTATCGAAAATAGCAATTCCTAAAAGATCATTTTTTGCCTCCTGAAGGCCAAAATAATGACTCTCTGCTTGACGTGGTTGATTTGCAACATAATGGGTGAACGGTCTAGATAAATATTTTGCCACCGGATGCTCAAGTGTTTTTGCAAAAGTCCTGAGAATGTCTAAATCCGTTGATCCCTCCAAGTAAAGCACCCATCCTGTCTGTTCGGCCTGATAATACTGATCGAAGCCTATTTCACGCAAAGATTTCAATACTTGACTACCCCGGTTGTCCACTCTGTGTGGGCTCCCGACGAAAGCAACAACGATATCTTTTTGAGCTGCCTCATTTAGGAGAACCTCCGAGTGAGTAGCAGCGATCAATTGCGATCCTGTCTCTTCAGCAGATTCTGATAGCAAGTTATATATCTGCTTTTGCCTAAGAATCTCTAAATGGGCATCCGGTTCATCCAACAATAAGACAGTTTTGGGATTCGCATATAAATATGCTAATAGCAATAAAGTTTGCTGTAAGCCACGTCCAGAAGCAGAAATATCAAGCGTCACGCCACGAGCCTCATTATAGCTCATTATTATTTCGCCTCTCTCAGTGATATATTCAGGGGGTAACGGAATGACACCAAACATTTCCTTTATTTGAGCGGTGAGTTTCTCCCATGTTGAGTGATCTTCATCCTTTGTGTATATTTCCCAACAAAGATTCCTTAATACTTGTGCCGTCTGCCCCTCTCCAAGAAGCACATTGACCCGGCCTCTTTCCCATTTTGGTTCCTCTGCTGCTAACCCTGACATCGGGGGCAAAAAGGCTATTCTATATCCCGAAGCATCCTGAGGGATCACCATACGCTCTGGATAGTCTTTAGCTCCTTCGTCAATTCTTCGCAAAGGCCGACAATAAAATGATTCTTCATTCGCATAATCAAACTCCAGTCCGCATTCCCACTCATTTCCCCCAGTAATTCCCGAAACTAAAATATCAACTCGTATATTTTCTGTTTGTCTTTTTTCCTTTTCCGTATAAACCCGCCTAACGTGCAAATCCCGCCAAAGAAGATTTGCGGAAGGTACTGGAAGGGCAACCAAATCCCGTCTGTTAATCGTTACCCCTGGCCGCTTTTCCGGTGCTTTGCTCCCTTGACGTTTTTCATTCCACTTCCTTAGACCCATTTCCCATAGGGCCAATGCTTGAAGCGCTGTCGTTTTACCTGAGTTATTAGGACCAATAAAGACGACGCGCTTCCCAAGTTCTACATCGATTTGGTTAAACATTTTAAAATTCCATATTTTGATACCAGTTAGCATTATTTAACCCTCTGATATTCTATATAAATTTAATTATAGATACGCCACGGTTTTCCGCCTACTTAAATACCCCAGCAATCAAAATCGCCAAGTTTATTCAAAACGCCCCCTTGATTCTGGACGTCGAAGATATAGCCTACTTTGTTTCACCTGAAATCCCGACGATGATTTGCATCAGGTCCTTCGCTGCACATCCTTACGTAGTGGACGCGGACTGGAACCTGATGAGCAGCCTCGACGAATCGGACAAGGCATACCGGGTCCTCTATGGATGAATTGACGCCCAGATTTTTTATTAGTACCTAATTTCATCGAAACCCGTGTTCTGCCCTGGTTCGGCTGAAGCCGCCAATTCCATTTGATTTAATAAAATAGTAAATCAAAATGTGGGAGCCGGTCAAGGACAAAGGTCGATGAGGACAAAGGTCGATGAGAAGCAGCGGAGGTCAAGCCCCAGACGTCAAAATCAGGATGGAACCGGATCGCCGGCCAGGAAGTCGACTTTTGAGCCGACCAGGTTCTTCTCTCGGTCGGCCAAGGGCGTATCCCAGCAGCCCGGACCGGACCGGGACCGAGCCGGCTTCCAACTTTCCGCCGTCACTCCCCGGTCTCTCGGTTGACAAACGCCTCCGGCCGCAATAATACTACTCCAGAATCCGAACGGGCGGGCGAATCCATTATGGAGACACATTGAGCGGACGCAAGCCAACCAGAATGGTCCGGTTGGGCGGGATCGAGATCGGCGGAGGCCGGCCGGTTGTGGTCCAGTCCATGACCAATACCGACACGCGGAACGCGGAGGCGACCCTGGGCCAGATCGAGCGTCTGACCGAGGCGGGGTGTGAAATCGTTCGCGTGGCCGTACCCGACGACCGTGCGGCCCATGCCCTGGGCGCGATCAAGGCCGGGAGCCGGATTCCCGTGATTGCCGACATCCATTTCGACCACCGCCTGGCCCTCACGGCCCTCGAGCAGGGCGTGGACGGCCTGCGGATCAATCCGGGCAACATCGGCGGCCGGACCGAAGTCGAGAAGGTGGCGGCCGCGGCCCGTACTCGGGGCGTGCCCATCCGGGTCGGCGTCAATGCCGGCTCGCTCCAAATAGACCTGCTCGAACAACACGGCCGCCCCACGCCCGAGGCCATGGTGGAAAGCGCGCTTCGGGAGATCGCCCAACTCGAGGCGGTGGGTTTCGATGATATCAAGGTCTCCCTCAAGTCGTCCGACGTCCTCGAAACCGTGGCCGCCTATCGCCTCATGGCCGAACGGTCGGACCGGCCGCTTCACCTCGGCGTGACCGAGGCCGGGACCCTGATTGCCGGGACGGTCAAGTCGGCTCTGGGGATCGGTATTTTGCTCAACGAGGGGATCGGCGACACCATCCGGGTCTCTCTGACCCGGGACCCGGTCGAGGAAGTCCGGGTCGCATACGAAATTCTACGGGCTCTGGACCTGCGCCATCGCGGGCCGGAAATCATTTCCTGCCCGACCTGCGGCCGTTGCGAAATCGACCTGTTCACCCTGGTCGAGGACGTGGAGCGGCGTCTCGCAGGTGTACTCGACCCGATCAAGGTCGCGGTCATGGGCTGCGTGGTCAACGGTCCGGGCGAGGCGCGCCAGGCCAAGGTGGGTATAGCCGGAGGCCGGGGCCAGGGTATATTGTTCCGGGAGGGAGAAATGATCCGCAAGGTGCCGGAGGCCGACCTGGCCGACGCGCTGGCGGCCGAGGTCTTCCGCCTGATCGACCGAAAAGAGGATTGATTTCATGCGTTATTCGAACATGTTTCTGCCTACGCTGCGAGAAGACCCGTCCGACGCCGAAGTCCTGAGCCACAAGCTCATGGTCCGGGCCGGCATGATCCGCAAGCTGGCCTCGGGCATTTACACCTATCTGCCTTTGGGCCTGCGGGCCCTGGTCAAGGTCGAAAACATCATCCGTGAAGAGATGAACCGGGCCGGAGCCCAGGAAATCCTGATGCCCGCCGTCCAGCCGGGCGAGTTGTGGCAGGAGTCCGGCCGATGGGAGTACTACGGCCGGGAACTGCTCCGTTTCAAGGACCGGCACGATCACGACTACTGCCTGGGCCCCACCCACGAGGAAGTGGTGACCGATCTGGTCCGGCGCGAGGTGCGTTCCTATCGCGACCTGCCCATCAACCTCTACCAGATTCAGACCAAGTTCCGGGACGAGATAAGACCCCGTTTCGGCCTGATGCGGGGGCGCGAGTTCGGCATGAAGGACGGTTACAGCTTCGACGCGGACGAGGACGGCGCGTCCAGGAGCTACCAGGCCATGTTCGAGGCCTACCAGCGCATCTTCAAGCGCTGCGGCCTCCGCTTCACCGCCGTGGAGGCGGATTCCGGCGCCATCGGCGGAAGCTTTTCCCACGAGTTCATGGTTTTGGCCGAGACGGGCGAGGACGCCATCGTCAACTGCCCGGCCTGCGGGTACGCGGCCAACACCGAGAAGGCGGAACTGACCGCGCCGGCCGAAACCCAGGCCCGGGACATGGACGCACCGGAAGCGGCCAGGGTGCTGACCCAAGACATGCGCACCGTCGAGGAAGTGACCGGTTTCCTCGGTATCCGACCCGACCAGTTGATCAAGACCATGATCTACCGGACCGAGGACGGCCCGTTGGCCGTGCTGATCCGCGGCGACCATGAAGTCAACGAGATCAAGCTGAAAAACGCATTGGGCGGCATTGAACCGGAAATGGCGGACCCGACCCTGATCCAGGAATTGACCGGGGCGCCGGTGGGCTTTGCCGGACCCGTTGCTCTGAAAACGCGCATCTTGGCCGATCACTGGATCAAGACCCTGAGCCGAACCGTAGTCGGGGCCAACGAGGCCGATTATCACCTCGTCAACGTGGTCCCCGGACGCGATTTCGAGATTTCCGAATATCTCGACCTTCGGGTGGCCCAGCCCGGCGACCCCTGCCCCCGTTGCGGAGGGGCTCTCGAAGTCAAACGCGGTATCGAGGTGGGACACGTCTTCAAACTGGGGACCAAATACTCCCAGGCCATGGGCGCCAAGTATCTCGACGCCCAGGGTCGGGAACAACTGATCATCATGGGCTGCTACGGCATCGGCACCGGCCGGACCGTGGCCGCGGCCATCGAGCAGAACAACGACCCGGACGGCATCGTCTGGCCCATGCCCCTGGCCCCCTTTGAAGTCGTGATCCTGCCGCTCCAGATGCAGGACCCGGCCGTGGTCGAGGCGGCCGAAGGGCTCTACAAGACCCTCGGAGGCCTGGGCCTGGACGTGCTGCTCGACGATCGGGACGAACGGGCCGGCATCAAGTTCAAGGACGCCGACCTGATCGGCATCCCCTTGCGGCTGGCTGTCAGCCGCAAGACCCTGGCCCAGAACCGGGTCGAGTTCAAGGAGCGCGGCGGAGAGGTTCAGCTATGGGACTTGTCCGAGGCGCCGGACCGGGTCAAGGCCGTCCGGGACCGGACCTTGGCCGAGGAGGCTTGACACCCGCTTGCGCCGCATCGAAAACATACTCGACCAGATCGCCTCGTATCACCCCATGGCCGATCTGGGAATGGTCCAGCGGGCCTATATCTTTTCCGCCCAGGCCCACAAGGGTCAGACGCGCCTGTCCGGCGAACCTTATCTGAGCCACCCCCTCGAAGTGGCCGGCATGCTGGCCGACATCAAGCTCGACGTGCCCAGTGTCACCTCCGGTCTGCTCCACGACACCGTGGAGGACACCCGGGCCACCATCGAGGAACTCAGCGAACGGTTCGGCCCGGAAGTGGCCGGTATCGTGGACGGCGTGACCAAGATCAGCCAGATGAAGTTCGCCACCCACACCGAACGGCAGGCGGAAAACATGCGCAAGATGATCGTGGCCATGGCCACGGACATCCGGGTCCTGCTGGTCAAGTTGACCGACCGCATGCACAACATGCGGACCCTGGGCTTTCTGGCCCCGGAAAAACAGGCCGTCATCTCCCAGGAGACCCTTGACATCTATGCGCCCCTGGCCGGGCGCCTGGGCATGCAGAAGATCAAGTCCGAACTCGAGGACCACTGCCTGTACTTCCTCGAACCCGAAACCTACCAGGAAATCCTGACGAACGTCGCCAGCCGGCGAGGGGAGCGGGAATCCTACATCAAGGAGGTCATCGAACTGATTTCGGGCAAGATGATGGAGTTTAACGTCCCCTGCGAGGTTTCGGGCCGGCCCAAGCATCTGTACAGCATCTACCAGAAAATGATTCAGCAGAACCTGCCCCTCAACCAGGTCTTCGACATAACGGCCTTCCGCATCATCGTCGAGACGGTCAAGGACTGCTATTCGACCCTGGGGGTCATCCATTCCATCTTCAAGCCCATTCCCGGCCGTTTCAAGGACTACATCTCCCTGCCCAAAGCCAATGGCTACCAGTCCCTCCACACGACACTCATCGGCCCGCGGGCCGAACGCATGGAAATCCAGATTCGATCGAGGGAGATGCACGAGTACGCGGAAAACGGGATCGCCTCCCACTGGCGTTACAAGGAAGGCGACCACCTGACCGAGAATGAAAGCAAACGGTTCGCCTGGCTGCGGACCCTGCTCGAATGGCAGCGGGACCTCAAGGACCCGGCCGAGTTTCTCTCCAGCGTCCGGGAAGGACTCTTTCCCGAGGACGTCTTTGTTTTCACGCCGGCCGGCGACGTCCGGGAACTGCCGCGCGGGGCCACGCCGGTCGATTTCGCCTACGTCATCCACACGGAAGTCGGGCATCGCTGCATCGGGGCCAAGGTCAACGGCTCGATCATCCCACTCAAGTATCAGCTCCGCAACGGTGACACCGTGGAAATCCTGACCGCCAAGAACAGTTCGCCCAGCAAGGACTGGCTCAACTTCGTGGTCACGCCCAAGGCCCGCAACCGCATCCGTCAGTGGTTCAAGGTCGAGGAACGGGAGCGGGCCCTGTCCCTGGGCCGGGAAATGCTGGAAAAAGGCCTGCGCAAGCACGAACTCAACTTCAATCAGCTTTTCAAATCCGGCGGACTGGAACAGCCGGCCAAGGATTTTTCCCTCACCTCCCAGGAAGACCTGGTCGCCTCGGTCGGCTTCGGCAAGATTAGCGTCAACCAAGTGGCCGGCAAGCTCAAACCCATGCAGGACCGGCAGGCCTCCTTTATGGACCGCATGGTACGCCGCATCAGAAAGCGTCCCAAGGAGGGCATCAAGGTCCGAGGTGTCGGGGACGTGCTGCTGCGCTTCGCCGGATGCTGCAACCCCGTCCCGGGCGAGGAAATCGTCGGGTACA
>Ga0180009_10002004_pt1 | contig 24122 bp, 23 predicted proteins | sample OS_PC_MetaG_FD_123537 | JGI IMG/M metagenome (GOLD analysis project Ga0180009, IMG submission 123537) | Groundwater microbial communities from the Aspo Hard Rock Laboratory (HRL) deep subsurface site, Sweden - OS_PC_MetaG | ecosystem: Environmental > Aquatic > Deep subsurface > Groundwater...
GCCGTACACACACCCAAACAACACACTCCAACACCACAATACCCCGATTCATCTAAAGAACAATCATCCCGCTCACTACAATCATCAAGACACTGACCCCCCAAATCCTCACACGCCTCAACAGTCGGCGAAGGCGATCCCTCCGGATCCGTGCATTCCGCTTGACATGTTCCGGGATTTTCGCAAACCGAACCGCCTCCGAGTATTTGGCACTGAATATCGTTTATACAAACCGTTTTCGGCTGTCCTCCACAACACCATTGTCCCCCACTTAATTCAATTCCGCCACAACCGCAAGCGGTCCCATCCGGAACTTGTCCTTCATCGCAAGCATTCAATAATAAAGCAACTTCATCCGTTCGAAGCGTAATGCTGGAAATGGGATTTGCGGCCAAGGATCCGTCCGTTTGAATCTTATAATAGAGCCCGCCATCGGGATTTGATACAAAATGATTCAAATGATATTCCCGGGGATCTTGAAAAGCAGTGCATTCCGGATCGCCTTCCTCCAAGGGGGGGTTACAAAATCGATTGGGTTTGTAGCGCACGAGTAGCAATCCATTATCAAAATGACGAGCAATCAATAATTCGGGTTGGAAGATATCATTACAACTTAATTGTTGGCCAGGACGCATAAAATCAAAAAACTTATTGGTGCCTGTTTGTCCGTCAAAATCTTTTACTCCGGGTGGATTAATTTTTGGCATACCAATATTAACTTCCGCCATGGGATTCCAGCGGTAATCCATTAATGTTCCGCCGGGTTCTTGTTCCCGAGTCCCATAGTACAAATTGGGATTGGTGACAAGATAGTATTTCGCAATGCCAAATTCACGCGTCCACATATCACGGTTCCCACCGGAACCATCATGATTGTAAACTTCCGTATGCAACTTAATTCCATCAATCATAGTATATTGCCAGGCTTCCCTCAAATCCCAGCAATCAATGTTCCATGCGGGCCTTTTTTGTTCTCCGTAAGAAGAATGGAATACCCAACCTTCGGGGGTCACGTACTCTAAATTAGCGAGAATCCATTCAATGAATGGACCCGTATCAGGAAGGCTGCGAATCCACGCAAATCCGTTCGCATTACCATATCGAAGGAAATGCCTTCCCACATCCGCATCCACTTGATCCATCGTGTTCAAAAACAAGTCATACAAATCTTGAGTACGCGGGTGCGGTTCAACATCGTCCGAAATACCAGGATAGGTATTCGTATTCTCAATTGTATCGACATATCCAGGAACATATAGTATATTATCCCAAAAGATGCCGTGCGCTAAATAACCCTCTGGATAATTTTCTTCCACTTCTTGAATACGCCAAGGTGCAAAATCTCGGTAGGCCCGGCTTTGGTAATTGGGAGTAAACCATTCATACACGTCCCACCAGTCAGGTACGCGTGAGTCTTGCCACCATAAGGCGTTAGATTCTGCACAAACCGGATTCCGGTTCGGATCTGGAAAGCCCCAACATTCTCCCGTATTCGGGTCCTTCAAGTAACATCCAGGGATTAATCCGGCTCCAAACGATTCCGTGTCACAATCGTAATGCAAAAAAGCATCTTCAATTTCGTAATTGCTGTACTGTCCAGGGTTCTCGGAAATAAACCGAAAATATTCGTCTTGCATTCCCGGAGAAAAATAACTGAGACTGACAAATTGGAATGTTTTCACATCTGGATTGCGGTCGTGAATCGTTTGGGTAACAGTAGCTAACGCTCCAACCACAATTTCATAATGATCAGCAGCAAACACTTTTTCTTGCGAGGTCCAAGAGCGGCCAACCGTCTGTAATGCCGTATGGATCCACGGATAATTATCGTAAGCGGATAACCATGCGGACACCAATAGAATACCGATAACAATCGAGGTAAATTTCATTATAAGAACGAACAACGCACTCCATAAAAAGGTTATGCGGGATGCACACTGCAATTCCGGCGCTTCGGAACCTCGAATATTTGAAACGAGTTCTTCAAGCCATCGTGCAGCAGGAACTTGCCCACTAAATTTTCTTGCGCATTCAATGAAGGCATTTGCAACTTCAAGAATTCATTTACTTGCAGCGCTGCAATGACGCTGGTGGTCGTCGGAAGCGCTGGCATCTTCGCATCCAATACATCCAAAAACTCGCCGACGCACGAATACTTTTTCCACAACAAACGGTAATCGATTTGGGAAAGCGTGCACTCCAGGCACGAACTATCTCCCGCTACCACCTGCACTTTCCCTTGAAAACCAAACGTGCCGCCATCGACAACCGGAAATTTTCCGTACGAATGCGCGTTCAAGTGCAAGCGCGCATTCAAATTATCCACACACGAAAACGCGGCGTCAAATCCCTCAAAAAAAGATTCCGGGAGATCCTCAATTTTTTTTAACTCCACGCGAACCTGCGATAACGGGAAAAAATCGTGCGATCGATCGCGAATAACTTCCGCTTTGAAACGGCCGTTCTCCGCGTCCTCGGGAGTGAAGAAAACGCAGCGGTTCAGATTCGCCTGCGCCACGGTATCAAAATCCACTAACGTGATCCGGTTAACACCCAATTGAAGCAAATGCTTGCAGACCTCGTTCCCGAGTGCCCCTGCTCCGACCACAAGCACTTTCGCATCCGAGATCGCACTCTGCATCCAGTGGCTCACGCGCTTCTGACGATCCCAGTGATCTTTATCCACATCCATGAAGGAACTAATCAAAGACACATTATTTAAACTTCATCCGCTTGAAGAAACGCGTTCCTCATGCCCCTGATCGCGTTCAGCAAAGATAATTTGGCTGGAGAAGTCATTGCGCGTCAACTGATTGAGCGCCATCAATTCGATCCCCAGCCCGAAATCGTTACTCCCGATACCAGATATGCTTTTCGAAACTGGAAAAACAAGGAGGGATTGCAGCTCATTGAAATCCAGACCACGCACCTCTTTTCCGACTACTTGAAAGACTATCCGTTGTTCAATGACTCGGATCTCCTCATTTTCGCAAGCACGCACCGCTCCGCAGCCGTCAAACCGTGCGTGACCACGCACCTCGTCGGAAACTGGGGGGAAGAAGCGAAACTCGGGGGAACACCCCGCGAGCTAGGTTTCGCATCCGCGCATGCATTGAAATGCGCCTACGAATTTCTTTCCCAACCCGAAAACGCCGTAGAGCATTTTCCTCCGTTCATGGAAGCGACGCACCACGGGCCCACCCGATTGAACGCGCCCATATTGTTTATGGAAGTGGGGAGCTCGGAAAACGAGTGGAAGGAAGAAAAGCCAGCGGTCAAAGTCGCTGAAGGCATTTTGCACGTGTGCAAGCACTGGAAGGAATCCAAAGGAAAGGTGGCGTTGGGATTCGGAGGCATGCATTATGCGCCGAAGTTCTCGAAACTCGAGCTCGAAGAATACGCGTTTTCCCATATCGCGAGCAAGCACGTGGCACCGAGCATGACGAAAGAAATGGTGGAGCACGCCATGGCGAAAACCATTGAAAAAGTGGAAATCGGCATTATTGAAAAAAAGAGTCTGAAAAGTGAGGATCGCCATCACGTCATCCAAGCATTAGAGCAAGCGAATTTACCCTACCTCTTAGTTTGACGCTTTACGCGCACCAGACCCATGACGGCCAGAAGCACGATAGGAACCATCCAATACGGAACATCAGGAACCGTTGCAGTCGTGGCCTTGACTTTACTGATGATGCACGAAGCGTCAATAGGGAATCCAGCATGCGAAGCCGTAATCACGTGCGTCCCTTCGGAAATAATGAACTTGTTGTAGAAAATGTACTGGCCTTCCTGCCGCACGAAATTCGCGTTGATAGTAATGTCTCCGGTAACGGGAGTGCCGTCACATACGGCTCCTTGGTACACGCATTGCAAACGGATTTCCGTGATTTCATCCGGTGCGAGCACGGGGCACTGCAGTTCAAACAAGTCCGCATAAATCGATACCGCGGATACTTGTGCAGCAGACCGACCGCTTCCGTAAACATCACTCGTATCCCTTGCATACAACCACAAATCCTTCTTTCCGGGAGTATAACATACCAGATCGGCGGTAATCGTTGCGGCAGGCGTTCCAATTCCTACAGGAATTGAATTAAATATCGCGCATCCTGAAGGGGGCTGGAAGTAAATCTCCTGAATGTTGTTGTTATCCGTTGCCGAACCGGAAATGGGTATCGGGATATCAACGGTTCCAAAATACGGACCGGCAATCGCAACCGCGGGAGGCGGGTCTTGAGCTGCTGAGGATACCCTAACCCAAGAAGAATCGACTTTAATCGGAATTTCGTCCGTTTCATACGCGGGTGGCTCGCTTCGTCCGAAAAACGACACGTTAACGATTCCATCATTCTCAATACCGGTTTGCACAGTCAAAACTCCGTTCGCAGTAATACTTCCGCCAGTAATATTCGTGCTCCAATTCAGTGAGGGACACGGAGGGGTGGAGCCATCTGAAAGAGCGCACGTTGCCGTGTAAGCAATATCATGAGGAAATCCATCGTTCGGAATAAATGATTCGCCGTTGCTGGGAGGCGATGTATGGCGAGGACTAATCACTAGGGTGTCTAAATGCAAACATTCCGTGTCCTGCCACTTTTTGAACTGGACTTGAACATCATCGCTTACGATTGGTTGGGGTTTAGACGTGGTTCCGTTATCCCATGGAAAAACAATATTGACATTTCCAATGGAGTCTAACCGCAATTCCCCACCACCAGACGGCCAACCCCCCATGGAAGAATTGCTTACGTTCGAATCAAAATAATACTCTTCATTTCCAGAAATATCAGTCCATTTAAGTGAACTCTGATCCCATTTCCGTATGAACATTTCGGTTTCTTGTTCTTGATTCGATCTTCCGACATCCCGAGGACCGCAGTTCTCAAGACAACCGCGCATAGCGATAACAGGATAGTATTGACCACCGTCCTCGTAAAGTTGAATTCCGGCTAATCCTTCTCGATATTGAATTTCACCCGTAACATTCAAATCAGCTGTATCTCCCTCATTGTCTCTAATATCGACCCATTCGCCAAGTCCTCCCCCGGCGCTGGGCTCCCACCTTCGATAAAATACGGTTTGTGGAGGTCGACCGCCTATAGATCCAATAGCAGCCCCCCAAGCGACATGTACAATATCATTAGGGTCAATAGCGATTCGCACTTCATGAGCATCATAGTTAGTATAAAATGATTCGCCAGAAATAGAGTTTTTACTAACATTGGTAGGCCCAATAAAATTCGGGCTACCCGATAGATCACACCATCCACTTGCGTCGGCACACGCTTCCCTAACTAATAACACCCGATCGATATTTTCCCAAAAAGGAAGATTATCACTTGAATCATCAATCCATGCAATGACGGGAGTTCCATCCGATTTCAAAGCCAAGTCGGGATAATCGCGTTCGAATTCAATTTGGGAATGGCCGTTATCTTCGAATGTTCTATAGGTTTTTGATACGTTGATGGGTTCCCCAAAGCCAAGATTTCCTTTCACGTCAACCCATGCGTCTACCCCATTCCATTCCTTGAAATAGACCCATGCATCCCCAAGCGGAACTTCGTCCCAACCATAACCTGTTTTTGAACCGTCTATCGCATTCAGATCATATTCAATCCAGGCAATTTTTGGGATAACCGTTCCGACGATGGGTTCATATAAAACCAATTTTGGTTTTGTTGAATTGTAAAACCAATTATAACTGACAAGCATTTCCCAATTAGCTGGAGATAAAGGAGTTCCATTCACGGAAACCCAATTGGATCCATCCCATTTAGCATAAAAGATTTCAGTAATCCAATCCGGATTGCCTTTTCCTACTTCAATTACTCCAGCAACATGCGGAAAACCAAGTGAATCCACCTGAACGGATAATTGAGAAAAATTAAGCGCAGGCCAATCGGCTAAACCTTGCTCGATTTGATAAAGAGTGTTGTCGGGAGTTTCAAATGAAACGTTCAAACCAATACCACTGTAATCCGAACTCGGGTCTCCGGAAACAGTTACCCAGCGCCATTGCGTGGGATCCCACTTCTTCATCATGAACGCGTCCGGGAACTTCGTCCACGCGACAAACGGCGTGTCATCAACTGGAGAGAGGGCGAGAGAGGAAAGCATGGGCCGGCCGTCCTCCAGATCAATCGAACGCGTGGTGACGTTCAAGCTTTCGTTGTAGTAACCAACGGGACACCAGAACGCCGTAGAATAAGTGGAAAACAGTACGAGAACAGCGAGACCTATTAACGCGAAACGCATAAACCCACGAAAAAAGCTAGTGGCTAGCGCTTAAAAAAGGTTGTTGGAAGCGCGAATGAGAATGAAAGAACGGATTACTTGAGCTTCTTGTCCGCGAGAGACTCGAGTTCCTTCAATTCCTTGCGGGATTCATCAATGGCTTTGTGCAGCGATTTCTTGGGGTTCTTGCCCCGGATTTTCACGACCGCATTCCCTTTCAAAGGATGGTCGTAGCTGCTCGCAGCAAAAGTCACGTCGCTGTTTTGAAGAAGTTTTTCCACGAGCAAGTTAGTGAATCCTACGTCCTCTTGCTCGAGAACGAACTCCAGATAGTCCTTCTCGTCTTTGATCACGGAAGCGGATTTCATGCCGCATCCCTAATCGAAAGGCGGACCACATGAAGAGGGATCACGCCCTTGTCGAACTCCATGACGGCAAGCTTTACAGCGGAAATCTCGGGCTCCGTGAGTTTCAACAAGCACGGGGCTCCGGCCGCCAACTGAAGCGCGCGAGCGCCGATGATGCGCGCTTTCTCATACTTCGTTAAGTCCAATTCCTTTTTCACATGCGACACCCATTGAAACCGTAAACCGTTGCTCAGCGTAAAGAATATAGCAAAGAGGAAAGTACTTATCCGGAAGCGACTTTAAAAACGTTTCTTTCAGAGGCACGAAATTCATTCGCCAACGTTTTTATACTGCAGCGGAGTAATGGGCGCATGAAAGACCCGTTGAAACCGATGCACATGCCTAAAAGCATGAGGAGTTCAAGTCAAAAAAGCGGGCAAACGCCGCACCAGCACGGAAGGAAGAAACCCGACGTATTCGTTCAAACGTTGGACGTGGTGCGCAAGATTCCCGTGGGGCCCGTTATTCTACTTATTATAGCTATTTTCCTGATCACGTACTTCGATGGAATCGGGTGGATTCAAACGGAAGGGCCCTTGCGAGTGTATGAACGGTGTGGGGATGGAATGTGTAGTCCCACGGAATACGAGTATGGCACGTGCGCGCAGGATTGCCCGCTGGTGACGGCGACGCCAACTCTCCCGATGTCGTCACCCAAACCCACTTTAAACGTACCCGTGGAGATCGTGTTAGATTACGAAGACCGGAACTTCGGTTTTTCCGCTGTTCCGCAGGATCTCATGCTGGAAGGGCCGTTGAAGCGAACGGGCGTGCAATGGATTATGGTGGAAGCGAATCCGGCGAACCCCGACAAGGAGAAAATTCAAACGTATCTCGATGAAGGCTTTGACGTCGCGATAAGGCTCCAGCTCGCGAATGCGAACGTGGGACACGAGCAAGTCAAGGACCTCGCCCGATTCTTTGGAAGCGGCGTCGGACCGTACGTAAAATACTATATCGTGTATGAGAATGTGCCGGACGTGATTCGGCCGTTAAGAGATGCATTGCGGGAAGGGTGTCCGGCGTGCCAACTCGTGCTGGAAGTGAATCCGAAAGACCTCGAACGAGCGAAAACACTGGCGACCGCATGCGACGGACCGTGTTTTGACGCGATCGGATTCCAGTTTTATGACAACGAGAATCCCTCGTTAACCTCTTACAATAACCTCCGAGGGTACGCGGACGACTTGAAAAGCATGTTGAAGAAAACGAGGTTGTCGGGAATGCCGTTGTGGATGACGGGAATCGGAGCGTACGGTGGACGGTTTGACGGATCAAAGTTTCGACGAGACGACCAGCACGCGCACGCATTGTTCAAAACGCTGAGTTTTGCGCTCGCCAACGGCTTCGACAAGGTGTTTCTCGCGAATCCCGCGGGCTGTTTTGAAGGCGAGCCGTCCTACTTCTGCAAAATCGGGATCACGGATCTCAATCGAGAGAAGCCGGCGTACGCGACCTTCAATATTATGCGGGAGAAAATGGATGAGGTCACGTTCGTTGAAGAATACCCGTTAATCGGAGAAGCAAAAGCGTTTGCGTACCAAGGAAAAGAAGCGCGCGTTTATGCCGTTTGGAGCGACGAATTCATTCAAGCCTACAAAAGCGTATCCATTCCCGTTCAAATCAAGACGTTGAGGATAACGGATATTTACTCCGGACAAGAAGGCGAACTGGAAGTGGCGAGCGATTATCTTTCATTAACCATCCGAGACAATCCCGTCATCGTGGAAGAGTTGGTTGAAGCGCCCGGTGGATTCGGGGAGTAATCAATCCTTTTGCTTCGATAAATACTCGAATACGCGAACGCCTGCTTTAGCGCCTTCTCCTGCAGCGACTATGGTCTGCTTTTCAGGCACATCGGTCACGTCGCCTGCGGAGAACACGCCCGGAAGACTGGTTTCCGCCGTGTTATTGACGATAATCTCGTTCCACTTGTTTTTCTTGACGAGAGACGCGAAATCCGTGGAAGGCAAGGAACCAATCTCAATGAACGCGCCTTGAACGTCCAGAGACTTGGCAACCCCGTTGTGCTCGAACGTTATTTTCTTTAATAGGACTTCGCCTTCGAAACCCGTGATTTGAGCCTCGCCAAGAACCGTTACTTTCGATAATTTGGCGAGTTTTTCCTTGTAAATGGGGTCGCACTGCAAGGAAGGCAAGACGTTCAGGACATAAATGGATTTCGCGATTTTATCCAGCTGAAATACGGCATCCATCGCCGAATTCCCTCCGCCAATCACCACGACATCCTTATTCGGAAATAGGGGGGCATCGCACGTCGCGCAATACGTGATTCCCTTGCCGAAAAAACGGTCTTCTCCTGGAACGTTGAGCTTGCGGGGCAATTTGCCGGATGCAACAATAACGGCTCGCGAGGCATACGTTTTGCCGTTCTTCGTGCGCGTCGAAAAACCCGCAACCGTTTTTTCTATCGAGACCACGGTCTGAGACTCGCCTTCCTGCAACGGAACCTTATACTGGTTCACGTGCTCGCGAAACTTCTGCGTGAGATCAAAACCGGAAATTCCGACATACCCCAAATAGTTCTCGATGTGAGAAGACCAAGCGGTTTGCCCGCCCACGTTCTTGGATAGAATGAGGGTGCTTAAGTTCTTGCGAGCGCAGTAAATGGCCGCGGACAAGCCCGCCGGGCCAGCCCCCACGATAACGACGTCGTACGACATGGTTTCACGAAATCCGTTTTAAGCCAGCGCCTTGTCAACTGCGTCCTTGTCAAAGCCCACGACGATCGTTCCGTCGATGTCAATGACGGGCACACCCATCTGACCGGACTTCTTAACCATTTCTTCAGCGGCCTGCTGGTCAGCCCCCACATCAATATCCTGAAAACCGATGTGGCGGGACTTCAAGTACTCCTTCGCCATCTTGCAGTACGGACACGTCTGCGTCGAATAAATGACGATCTTGTGGTCGGCCATAATAAATCACCCATAGATAAATCGTTTCAATGACGCCACCTTTAATAAAAGAACCGGTGCGCCACGAATACAAGTATAGGCCGTATTCGTAAATAAAAACTCGGTTTAAGCCTTAATCAAACGCGGTGCACGTGCAGCTTGACTTGACAGGCGTCGCACGAAATCGCTTTCGCCGAATAATATAGGGATACGAGCAACATTAGAAGGGCTAAACCAATGAACTCGAGTTGATACTCGAGCACCATGGCGGCAAAGCCCGTCAAACCAAGCAAGGTAACAAAAAAAGGGGAACAACAAGCGGTCGCAAGAACCGCAGTCAATGCAGCGCCCAAAGAACCTCCGGCGGTCTTCACTTTCTGCACGCGAGAGGTCTTCAAATGCCTCCAAACATACAATTGAGATGCGATCGTTAAACCCATCAGAATCGAAGCCAGCGGGACAAAGACTTTCGTGGAATCCTCGATGCTGAACCACCAGCTATCGAACGACTGACCCGGAAGCGTCGTGAGATAAAACAGAGCGGAAAAGGATGCCGCGGAAGCGAACACGAACAACAAGCGGTAACGCCAAGTGGACAGAATAATGGCTAGGGATTCCCGCATGAGAAGGGGAGCGTTTCGCAATTCCTCAAGCCAAGTCATGAATACTTCATTCGAACGGGCATTAAAATAGGGCGGGTTTAACGAAAGAAAAATAAAAAATAAATAAAAAAAATCAAGCCGCCAAAGCGCCATCAATTTCCGCTTGGAACCGTTCCAAAGGCTGCGCGCCCACCAGCTTCTTCCCGTTAATGAAGAACGTCGGCGTGCCCGAGACTCCGAATTGGGATCCTTCCGCAACATGCGCTTGAACCTCGGCCGTCTTATCGCCGTTATCCAAACACGAGTTGAATGCGTCCGTATCCAAGCCCAACGTTTCCGCGTGCTGCTTCAAGCTTGCGGGATCGTACTGGCCGGATTCGAACACTAAATCATGGAACGCCCAGAACTGGCCTTGATCCGAGGCACACAACGATCCCTCAGCAGCCTTCGGCGCATTCGGATGCAGTTGTGGAATCGGGTACTGCTTGAAATAGAAGCGCACCTTACCCGAATCAATGTATTGTTGTTTCAGAGACGGCAGCGTCTGCGATACGAATCGCTCACAGAACGGACAACCGAAATCACTGTATTCAACAATCGTTACCGGAGCATCTTCGGGGCCCAAGAAATCTATTCCTTCGATGTTCGGATTCGCGGTTCCTGAGGGGGGAGCCGTGGGTAACGCCGTCGGCTGGATAGGCGGTACGACGGGCTCGTTACCTCCAGCAGGAGGGGCTACCGGCCGGCTAGCCATCGCCACTTTCACATCCGCTAATCCCGTATTGATTTGCTGTAAACTGAAGTTGATGTTGCCGACTGCATACAACATGGACGCGGACAAAATGACTGCCGCAATGATGAAGCTGCCTGCAATCGCGTACGCGCCGTCCATCTTTCCACTACTACCATGATGCGCATGGTGCTCGTGGTGTTCGTGAGAATCCTCCGTCATGTATATAACACCCCTATTTGAAAGCGTGCGATAACGCCGTATTAGAGAACGATTAGTTTCTACAGGCAGAATGTTTATAAAACGTGGGAATGGCTAAAGGGAAACCAACATGCGAAGAACGGTTCAAGGATAGAGTTCCGTGTCCGGATAATGGGCGACCCACGCAAACCAGAACGAACCCACGGCATCCAATTGCTTCAGTTGCAATCCGTCATTTCCACTAGGTAATCCCTTCCCGCGGAAATCCCATTCCGAGCCCGTAGTCACGTCGTACAGTTGATTCGGCCGGATACTACCGCGGAGCTCAAACTCGTACGTTTCGCCGTTCACGCGCCGATCAAAGAAACGAATCGCCTTGCTTTCAGGATCCGTAACCGCTAAAATGGGAATACCCGCAAACTCGTCATTCAATAGGAGAACGTGCTGCACTGATTCCTGAACATACGCTTTGTGAAGGCCATTCAACTCCAAACCAAAAATGAATTTTTTCGCGAATAAGCGGCTGTCCTCATGGGAAACCGGAAAACTAATGCGGGAACTCGTAGCGTAATCCCCGTAAGGAAATACTCCGTATGGTTTAGGCGCTAGCCCCGTATCCTTGGAAAGCACGTTCCCAACGGGATGCAAGCGTTTCCAATCCCGCCACTCCACCGTATCCAACGGAAGCATCTTCAAACGCTGACCCGTTAATGGACCCACAACCGCTTTACCGGAAATCTGGTTCCAATACGTATCCGTCGCGCGGTCGTACATCAACAAATCAGAATTGTAAAGCTTCCCGCTGACACCGAACGTAGTATCCTGGTTGCCATTAATGTATCCCTCAAAAGCAATACCCGTACCGCATAATGGACAATACGTGATCACCACCGGTTGATCACCAAAATGATCGTTCACGATCTCGTGCCAGACCAGAATTTGCAAGGGATAGGCGCGCACCTCGTCACCGGATTCGAACGAAAGAACAAATTCATTATCAGTAACAAACTCATCCGCTTCTGAAATGGAAACAAATTTGGGGCGATCAATGGAAGGAATACCGTCCTTGCCCGGGCCTCCGGGAAGCACTTCATCTAAAGGAATAATGTGCTTGATCCCATTGGTAATTTGAATTTCTTCATCGGATGCTGCGACACGTGTCCCATCGTTGACGGGAATCACGGACTGCACCCGAATAGTATGTACATTACTCACGAGCTCTTCAGGCGTCAACACCCCATTCTTTTTCCCTTGAATAATCCCATTCTTATCCACGAAAAAGCTTACGGGCTGCGTACGCACTTGATATAAACTTTTAACACCTCGATTCGGATCCAAAAATAACGGAAACGTCACTTGCATCTCTTCACCGAACGCGCGAGCCGCCTCCTCACTTTCCTGCAAATTAACAGCCAGAATCACTACATCATCTTTATTTGAAATGAAAGCCCGCTGCATTTCAGGAAACTCTTCCCGACACGGGCCGCACCAACTCGCCCAGAAGTTAATGAATACCGCTTTTTCTCCGCGAAATTGACTTAATCGAAAGGTTTCTCCATCAATTGAAACAAGCTCGAAATCCGGCGCCGCCTCGCCAATATTCAAACCCGTCGGAATCGCTTGTTGATAGGAATTCGGGGTAATAGGGAGTTGGGACGCAGGACCCTTACCAGATTCAATAAAAAAAATTATGGAGACGATGATAACAATTGCAGTGGCCAATGCCACATGTTTTTTCGATACCATGAATCAAACCGAAACCATTCAGGAAACAAAACACAATAGGGTATGCTTGAACCATTCAAACCGTTACGTATAAAGAACGCGATCCCTCACAATAACCGCGTCAAAACAAGTCAATGAAAAACGTTTTTACCGCAGGCTCTCCCACATGATTTCCGAACGCGAATCAACGGTAAATCCGTTGTTATCGATCTTGAACGGCCGGACGCTCTTGTCATTAGCGGTCCCACGCATCTTGCGAACGAACAGCGAGCGATGCGGAGGGAAAAAGTACAATTGAATGACGCCGTCCGTCAAGAACTCTTCGACACCGAACCGTGACATCTCGTCCTTTCTTCCCGTGGTTTCCGTGGTTAAAATCGTGGTGACGTTCATTTTCCGAAGCTCTTCCATTAACACGTACAACGCATAACGAATCTTCGGCACTTCCTCAATCCAAAACGAGAACGCGGTAATCGAGTCAATCACCAAACGCTTCGCATCCAATTCCTTCGCCTTGTCCAGAATGCGCTTGGTCTGGCCCTCAATATCATCCTTCATGTCCAGATTCGGCTCGAACTTGAAAATCTTCAACAAATTATCCTTCTCCAACGGCAGCAAGTCCCACTTGAACCGCTGCATGTTCCACCACAAGTTGTGCGGGCCCTCCTCCAACGTCACGTAAATCCCTCGCTCGCCGTAATCCTTCGCCCCATTATACAAATACTGCAGACAGAAAATGCTTTTACCCGTGCCCGGTCCTCCGGAAAGCAGAATACTCGAGCTTTCAGGAAAACCCCCTTCCACCAATTGATCCAGACCCGGAATGCCTGATTTCACGCGATTCATGTGATTCACACTCTATAACGACGGCTTACGAATCTTAAACCTCGAAATCATTAATATAGATGCCGTAAACAACGCCAGCCAATTCCAGTACATGGGAGCGAACGCAAACAACGTCGCATAAAACACGATGAGCACGCTGATGGCCGCAACGGGCACCGGCAACCCGTAATAGACTCCCGTTTCTTTCTGTAAATTGAACATGGATAGACGGATCACCGCAGCCGTCACATACGCTATGCCTGCCAGAATGCTTAAGGGGTCGCGGAAACTGAACACGATCACCAAAATCGCGGGAGCGACTCCGAACGAGATCACGTCCGCGAGCGAATCCATTTCTCTTCCGAACGCATTCGCCGTCTTGTTTCGACGAGCCAATTTTCCATCCATGAAATCGAAGAATCCCGCGGCCAGAATGAAGAAAAATGGAGCGAACGTGTACGCGAGGACCGCCGACGCGATGGCGATAAGCCCGGAAGCCGCGTTCGCCAGCGTCAACACGTCCTTGGCATTTAAACGCCGGAGCGTCTGGAAAACCATGGAAAGTAGAAAACTCGAGCGTATTAATAAGGTTTCTTTACCCTTACCAAAACGGGCCTATAGCTTAGCCTGGCTCAGAGCGCCAGACCTCCGCCCTTCAATAGAAGGGAGAAAGGGATGCGAGTCTTATACGACGCCCTTCCGTTTTGGAAGGGATTGAGCTAGGAAAACTGGTGGTCCCGGGTTCAAATCCCGGTAGGCCCACTAGTATTTTTTAAACGGCTTGTTGGTAAGAATAGTATGGTCAAAGCACGCGCGTTCCCACGATTCGAGGAAAGTTTCGTACTGGTACACGGAAGAAAACCAATCGATCGAAAAATCGCGAGCGATATCGGGGCCCAACTCAAAATGAATGGTCATTCCGTTTTATTATATGCGGAACCATCCATAAAAAAAAGTCCACATCCCGAAGCGGGAAGTTTCGAAACACCAAAACACGAGGTCATGGAATCCGTCGGGTTTCGTTTTCCCGGAAGCCACGTCATCATTCTCTCAAACAGTCATGAAACAGGCCAACCCAAAGCACAAGCGAGTCCGGTCGAACGGCATGTCGTATATGACGGAATGGGAGAAACCCTCCGTGCGGGTCATCATTACCTTCATTTCGGATCCCCTGAATTGCTTCCCGCGTGGTACGACCCAATACAGAATGCGTTTGTTCCGCGCCCTCTCCTGAGACACCACGTGACATTAACAGCGAATGCGGCCCGGTTGGAAAAACCGCCATATCGTCAGCAACTGGTTGAAAAAGCAATGGGGGCCATCCGAAAATCGCTCGACGCTCAAGAAACTTTTGAAGAAATTCATCGCGTGGGAAAAAGAATCGATCCGTTGTCGTTGCAGCACGTCGCGTTAAAAAAAGGCGTTCTGGATCAACGTCCAAATCGCGAATTCAATCCCGATGGAAGACTCGTCCACTCGCACGATACCGATGTCGAGGGATTCCGCGAAACCATCCGACACGCCTTACGAATAAAGAAGATATTGGAAAAAAGTAAAAAACGGGAATAATTACGGTCACTATTCCTCGAACACTTGCTTGTAAAGCTCCTCGTATCCTTTCGCGGACAAGTCCCACGTAAAGTGTTTGACCACGCGCTTGCGGCCCTCGGATTCAAAGCGTTTGCGGAGTTGGTCATCCTCCAAAAGCAGGTCCATCTTGTTTTGCAAATCACCGATGTTGCGCGTTTCCACGAGCAAACCGCTCTTCGGGGTAATGATTTCAGGGATTCCGCCGGCCGTGCTTCCAATGACGGCTTTGCCGGAAGCCATGGCCTCGCAGAACACCATCCCAAACGGTTCCCAAACCGACGTGAGAACAAAAAACTCGCACGCGGCATATAATTGGGTGAGCTCGGCCTCCGTAATTTTTTTGGAGATGAAAATAATATCCTTGGAAATTCCGAGGGATGCCGCTTCCTGACGCAACTGCATTTCTTGAGGGCCGCGGCCCAGAATCACGAGAACGACGTCGGGATGGTCTTCGACGATCTTGGCGTACGCCTGCAGTAAATACCGGAATCCTTTCTGCGGCTGCAAGCGCGCAATGCTCAACAACATGCGTTTTGGGGGAATGCCAAAGCGTTTCCGAATATCCTCTTCCTTGTTGCGAGGATGAAACAAGTCGACGTCGACGCCGTTGTAAATCACGCGCTGCTTGCCCCTGAAATCTTTCGGCGCCGTGGTTTCCATGGTATTCCCGCTGACGGCGGCCAAGGCATGGCAGGCCCCCAACAATTTCTTTCCAAAGAGTGTATCCACGGCGGAACCCACGTGATCCGTCGCCCAATCCACTCCGCGTAAAGCCGCGTTGTGAAGCGTCCACCCCAATTTTTTTCCTCCGAAGCGTTTCACCAAAACCGCGTCCAGCATCGTGTAAAAGAAACGGTTGTGGAAATGAAACGCGTCGTGCTTGGGGATTTCCTTGATCAGTTCCGTGAGAAAGAACGGGGAAACCGGGTAAGGAGGGGGAACCGGATACGGAAGTTCCTGGAATACGACGCAGTCAACCCGCTTGATTTTCACGCCTTGAATCTCGTGGTAATTCGGGGTTCCGGGACTGCGAGACGTCAAAACCGTGACGTCGTGCCTTTTCGCGAGACGAGTCGAGACCTCCAAAACGTGTTTTTCCGTACCGCCTTGATACGGATGAAAAAAGGGGTTGAGCATGCAGATGTTCATTGAAAATCGCCGCTCAAATAGAGGAGGGAGGGGCGACACGCGTGGGGGGAAACGTCCCCCCGAGGTGTCAAGGGATTCAACATGCAGATGTTCATGCAGATTATCGCCGCACTAACCCGTAATCACTGGGAGTTAAAAAAGATGCCGGGAAGAGAAAAAAGCTAGTCGTTCTTGAGGCTTTCGAGCTCGCTCAAGAGATTCCAGATCATGGTGCGAGCGTGCATGGGCAAGTTGATGTCGTTGCTGACTTCATCCAACGCGTATACCGCGGAAGAGATCGCGACATCCATGTCATTCGCGTGCTTCAGTTTTTCCTGGGCTTCCGCCAAACGAGCGCGCACGTTCCGGGGAATCGAATTATCCTGAACCATGACGTCCAGTAGGGAAACAATGGTTTGAAGCTGATGTGGATCCACTTCCGTCATGCAAAGAACCCCCTGGATGGAAATCAATAATCCGCTAACATAAGACTATTTAATCCAATCTCATTAAGAACAACTACAGAGAAGAGAAGTATATTAAGGTTTCCTAGTAGAGTAACGAGTCCCATGCCATATCCTCACGTTTGGAAAAAATTGAAGCGAGGACCACAAGTCATCGCGCTGAAAGATGCCGCCGCCATCGTGGCGCACACGAGTATGCAGCACGGAAACACCGTAGTGGATGCGGGCAGTGGAAGCGGATTTCTGGCCGTGTACATGGGAAACGTCGTCGGACCCGACGGAAAAGTAGTATCCTATGAGCGCCGAGCGGACTTCGCTAAACTCGCGAAAAGCAACGTGGAAATCGCGGGCCTGCAGAACGTCGTTCAAATTAAGGAAAAGGATGTGTTCAAGGGAATCGACGAAACGGAAGTGGATGTCGTGACCCTGGATCTCGCGGACGCAGAAAACGCGCTTTCACACGCAAAAAAAGCGGTGAAAGAAAATGGGTTCATTGTCGGATACTTTCCCACCATCGAACAAGCGCAGCGATTTGTTATGGAAGCGGAAAAATTGAAACTCAAGTTTCTGGAAGCCGTTGAAGTCCAAGAACGCGAATGGAAAATCCGGGAATACGGAAGCCGGCCGGAACACTTCGGCATGCAGTTTACGGCGCTGCTGGTCATCCTGAAAAACATGAGGGAAAACGTGTTCGAACGCGAACGAAACGCCTTGCAGTTCACGAAAAAAGGGAGAAGGGAGCAGCGCATCAAAAAATCGCTGAAACGCATTCAGGAAAGCAGGTAAGGAAGGGCTTCTTCGATGGTCCCCACGCGAAGCACGCGAATGTCTTTCTCGAGCTCGTCTTGGTAACGAATGTCTTGTTCGTCCGAAACCAAAAACACGCGCTTGCCAAAGGCTTCAGCGGCCAGAATTTTTTCCTCGATGCCTCCAACCGCTAACAGATTGCCGTCCTCATCCAAGCGAGCGCTGACCATGACGTCGTCGCGGAGCTGCCGGTTCGTGCGCAAAGCCACGAGGGAAGCCGCAAAAATGGCTCCAGCGGATTCTCCGGACACTTCCCGAAACCATTCGCCTTTCGAACGCACTTCCAAAACCAAATCCTCCCCGTTAAACGGAAGACCCAAATAGTTTTCGGTGCCGTGCACGGCCTTCCGGAACGCGACCTCGACGCTGGGATCGAAGGAAGCGGAATCAATGTTGACGAGAATACGGCCGCTTCCGGGATACGAATGCAAATCGAACTGAACGAGCGTGCCTTTACCGCCCTCCGTAATCGCCGGAGCAAAAAAGGAGACGTGTTTATGAGTCGGAATCGCGTAATAGCCGAGCTGCAGCGATACAAGAAACGCGGCGGCAATCAATACCCCAATGAGGCGTTTGGAAGACATGAATCATCACGATGAATGTATATAGGTAAAGCCCACCGGTATAAAATAATGAATGGTTTAATGAGACGCATGCGCATTATTATTGTCCACGGCGGGGCATGGAATATCCCGGAAGAAGATAAGGAATCGCACCGGAATAGCCTAAAGGAAGCGCTGGCAGCCGGCTGGAGTGCATTGAAAGGAAATGGCCGTGCATTGGATGCCGTTGAAGAAGCGGTCGTGCACATGGAAAATTCAGGCGTTTTTCACGCGGGAAGCGGCGCCTCGTTGAACTCGGAACAAAAAGTGGAACTCGATGCAGCGATCATGACCGGAGACTTGAATCTGGGGGCGGTCGCCGGGGTATCCTGCATCAAAAATCCCATTTCCTTGGCGCGATACGTCATGGAAAACTCGAAGCACGCCTTGATCGTTGGTACGGGTGCGCAAATCTTCGCGAAACAACAAGGCATTCCGCTATGCGATCCCGACGAACTCGTTACCGCGCGTGAACGACGACGTTTCAAGGAAGGCCTGGAAAACGAGTTCGGAACCGTTGGAGCCGTCGCACTCGATGGAAACGGAAACATGGCCGTCGCAACCTCGACAAGTGGAACGTACAAGAAAATGGCGGGAAGAGTCGGCGATTCACCGCTCGTAGGATGCGGAACGTACGCAGACAAAGAACGCGGAGCGTGTTCGGCAACCGGTCACGGCGAATCGTTCATGAAAACCGTGGCAGCTAAAACAGCTTGCGATGCACTCGAAAAAGAACCCGACGCGCAAACCGCCGCGGAAAAGACGCTGCAAATGATTCTTAAACGAACCGGAGGAAAAGGAGGATTCATTCTCCTGAGAAAAGACGGGGATTACGGTATCGCGTTCACCACCCCCGCGATGGCAAGAGGCGTTATGAAAGAGGGAATGGAGGCGCCGGAAGTAAGCGTATAAGGTGACGCACGTGACGCAGCTTCAAAAAGTGATTCGCGAAATCGAATCCCATTCAGACCCCAAATGCAGGGAAGCCATGATTCGGTTCAAAATTACGTCTAAAGCGTACGGCGTCCCGATTCCAACCCTTTACCGAATGGCCAAAAAAATCGGAAAAAATCATTCACTCGCAATGCAATTATGGAAGCACGCATGGTTTGAAACGCGGGTTTTGGCAGCCAGCGTGGCAGAACCCGCTGGTCTCACGGAAAAGCAAATGGAAGCATGGGTAAAAGACTTTGATTCGTGGACCGTATGCGATTTGTGTTGCTCGAATCTGTTCGATAAAACCCCTCGGGCCTACGAAAAAGCATTCGAATGGAGTAAGCGGAACAGGGAGTTCGAAAAACGCGCGGGTTTCGTCTTGATGGCCGTGCTTGCCGTCCACGACAAGCAAGCTTCCGATGCCAAAATGCAACGATTCCTTCCCGTCATCGTCCGCGAATCTTCCGATGAACGCGTTTATGTGAAAAAAGCCGTAAACTGGGCGTTGAGACAACTGGGGAAACGGAATCGATTTCTCAACAAGAAAAGCATCGCGTTAGCCAAACGCATCAGAAAACAGGATTCGAAAGCCGCTCGATGGATTGCCAATGATGCTTTAAGAGAATTGGAGAGTCGAGCCGTTCAAAAGCGATTAGCGCGTCTTGCGTCGAGCCCATGACTTCGCTCTTCCCCGTTCAAACCATTACGGGTACTTTCCGTTTAACCCCACTAAAAGAAAAACGAACCCGGGCTGTACAATGCATTGTGATTCGCTATTCCGATGATGAAAAAAAGACTCCTAGCGCAATAAACACGTCGTAATCTTTGTCCTCCATTCCCGTTCAAAGAATCGTTAGAAAAACGAGTAATATAATGGGATGCGTGCGCCTTTAGAATCGAATGGCGCCCATCTTTCCAGACTGATAGTCCCGAAACGCTTGCTCAATCTCTTCTGAGGTATTCATCACGAACGGCCCGTATTGAATGACGGGTTCGTTTAACGGCTTTCCCCCTAACAACAACAACTGCATAGTTTTCGTTCCATCATTTCGAAAAGAAATCTCGCTTCCAATAGAATCAAATATCGCTAGTTGCCCTCCCGCAACCTCCTGCTGGTTGTTACCGAAAGTGCCACTCCCTTCAAACACGTACGCAATGACATGAAAATCATTGGAAACCGGTTGAGTGAATTCGGCACCCGGCCGCAAACGAAAATGCAGATACATAATAGGGGTATGCGTTTCGATGACGGCACGTTTCCCCATGCATTCACCGGCGATAACGCGCGCCCAAACCTCTTTCTTCACGCTTTCCGCAATCGGCAATCGGCTTCCGGGAAATTCTTGATACCGCGGCTTCGCCATCTTGCTTTTCTTTGGCAAGTTCACCCACAACTGAAAGCCGTGCATTCTTCCACCGTTTTTCTGCATGTGCTCGCTCGGCATTTCCGAGTGCACGACTCCCGCGCCTGCAGTCATCCATTGAACGTCTCCAGAACCCAGTTTTCCGTCATGCCCATGCGAATCCTTGTGTTGCATCTCCCCCTCCAAAACGTACGTAACGGTCTCGAAACCGCGATGCGGGTGATCCGGAGCTCCTTTCGCTTCCCCTGCACCATATCGAACCGGGCCCATTTCGTCCAGTAAAATGAAGGGGTCCGGATTCTGAAAGTGATTGGTTGGAAACGGTCTTCGAACAGGAAAACCCGCTCCTTCAAACGTGTTCACGCTTTGAACGACTTCCAATACATCTCTTGAAATCTTCTCACGGCTAATTGAACGAGTAGTATTCGCTATCGTTTTCGCAGTCATAAACATCTCCGGTATTCTTTTGAAAGCACGTCAAGTCTTTCCGAGAATAAATGCATATGGTTTAATGGAGTCCGTTCCTCCGAACCCGACAAAGGTCAATGAAGCAGTTAAAAACAAGTCTTTCAACAAAATAATCATGCCGAAGAAAAGACGACCCGCAGATCGTCCGGAAGGAAGAACGCGCGCGGAAAGAAGTATGACCCACGCCATCGTGGAAACGCATGGCGGAAACACCATTCTCGCGCTCAATAATCGTGTTTGGGTGAAGGTCGGAGACCGCGTGATGGAAAAGCAAGTCGTCGACTTGCAGCGCGGAGACAAAGTCTTGGAACGCGCGCCTCATGTTCGGTTATCCCTCAATGCCATTCAAGAAGCGCTTCTTCGAGAAGATGCGGCGTATCAAGCGGACCACCGCACGTTACACGAATATGAACCGGGAACCGGAACTCCCATTCCAAAATTGCAACAATTTTTATTAGATACAGCGGGATTAACCCGGACACAAGTATCAAATTCCCGAAGTGCACTGGAAGCCGCTCGAAACATTCGCACGAGAATCTATAACTTAGGAACCCGATCTCGAAATTTAAGCACTAAATGGTGGCATATAACTCCGCAAGCATTGGAACGTTCAGAGCGATCCATCACCAGTTGGATTACCGGCCAAACGGTATTGCCTTCGGATCCACGACTCTTACGTTTATTGCGAACATTCGATGTTCCGCGTTTTGAACGTTTATTTATGATTAGAAAAAGTCAGCTAAAACACAGCGACAGTAGTGCTCCAACGGATTTATTGCGAGCGCATCGAAGCTGGAGAACATCTCACCAAACTTTGACGCGATGGATCAGCGGATTCTCGCGCCATGCCATTGCAACAGGAAACGAAGAATTCGAGTTACCTTCTGAAGAGCAAACGCGTGAACGAGATGAAGCCAGCAGTGGAATACCGGCACAACGAGAAAAGCTTGCAGAACAACGACGACTCATTTATGAACGTCTCATCACCCCCGTTTATGAGAGAGCTCGTGATACGCAATACGGTTTTACTGCAGTAAAAGGTATTCAGCGCATTTCAACAGCTCACGCACGCCAGCAAACACCCCGATCAGTTCCTAGGCCCTTACTACCTCGAGGCGTATTGATTACGGAACGCGTTAATCCGGAAGAAGTCAGTGATGTTACTCGAACGAACCCGCGAGAACTACTGCGCGAAGGCACGGTTCTAAGTGGAATGATGGCGCGTGCGTTTGATGACCTTTCAATTCAAATCGGGAAAAAAACGGTTACAGGAAGAGGCATGCTGGTTTCTCACTTGTTAGCAAGCGCAAAAAATATTGAACAATCAAGGGAACAAGATGTCTATGCGTTATCAGGACCGTTGCTTCGAGAGCGGTTGGATCGCAGTGAAGCGCTTCGAGTCGTTGAACTGGCATTCCGTAAACTGAACTCAGGCGAGTTGGATCAACGCTATGGTCTTCCCAAAGGTACGTTGCTTAAAGCCCAGGAAAGAACCGATCGATTGCTTCGAGCCATTCCCGTGCGAACCGAAATCAATCAATTCAAGAATATGGCAGCGGACATGCCACGCATTCCATGGGATCGAATGACCCATGCAGACAGAGAGAAAGTAAGGGAAGAAATTAAGAGAAGAGTTATTCCTTTGATTCAGCGCATTAGCTCGTACGGAATCGGCATAAATGGAGTACCTATTCCAGAAAGGGAAAACCTGCACACACTCGCGGATTTGCAGCAGTACGCGAAACAAAATGATCCAAAACGTTGGAAAGAATTCGGCGTTCGGGGAACCACGTACATGGAACTGCCCCCCACTTCTCGGGAAGTCGTTCGTTTCGCGAAGCGCTTGGCTCCAACGGCTTGGAAACCGTTAGTCGAACTTTATGGCAAACGCAACTTCATTCGATTGCCTCGTGAATAGCGATTAGTTCAACTGCCATATACTGAGGTTCAAGAACGCAGCGAACGTGGTCCAAACCAAATAGGGGACCAATAACCACCCCGCACGCTTATCCACTCTCCAGAATAGTGCCAATGTGAACGCCAGCACCATCCACAACAAAGCAATCACGACGAGCCCGTAAAAAGGCGTACGCCAACCAAAAAACGCAAGGGACCACAACGCGTTAAGTACCAATTGGGCTCCAAAAACCGGGAGGGCACGCCGTGCTTCTTTTTTCTTCTTCGCGTTTACCCAGACCAGGTACAACGCAATACCCATGAGCACGTATAGAACCGTCCACACGGGTGCAAATACCCAAGAAGGAGGAGTAAACCACGGTTTCACGAGACCGGCATACCAAGTGGGAATCGCAGGCGAAGTAAAGAAACCGCCAATCAATCCCGCGAGCACGCTCACTCCGATACTCACAACCAATTTGAAATAATCGGTTTTCATGTAGGTGAAAAAGGGAAGTAACCCGAGAATAAAAAGGTCTTACCTTGAACAGGAGCCTCATCTAAATCACTATTCCAGGACACGCGCATCTTCGCGCGTAAACCCGTTGCCAACTCGATTCGGAAATGGTATTAAATGCGTTCCATTTTGAAAATGTTGGAAGGAAATACCCAATCAAGATTCTATTCTAACGCTAGGTTTACGCCTCAAATAAAGTCTTAGCTTGGGATTTGCCTTTTTTATTCGTTGATTTGATTTATTCCATCCACGTACGATGTGAATCGGTTTCGAGTCTCGCCGACCGCGATTGCATTGGTATCGATGGGAGACGCCGGTTTCTCTGGAGGCTTCCGAAAAGAGGACGCATAGTAAATGGCGAGGCCGACGATGATCACTAATGCTACAAGCGCGTACCACCACGTAAACGAAGCCTTGGAAGAACGCGCCTTTAACACCAATTCCCTCAGACGCTCTCGAGCCCGATCCATCAACGAAACCGCTTTTTCATCATCTCCCGCATCACGCGCCTCCAACGCATCCAGCATCAACTGCTCAACCCCCCGAATATCCTCACCCGACTCATACGCTTCCATTAATTGGTCCTGCACCTCCGGTTCGAAACCCTGCCAGTCAACAGTCGGCGAAGGCGTATCCGTACCCGTGCCCGAAGTAGGAGTCGGCGCCGTCGTCGGAGTAGACGTGCCCGTTGTTCCACCCGTATAC
>Ga0180009_10002005_pt1 | contig 24107 bp, 22 predicted proteins | sample OS_PC_MetaG_FD_123537 | JGI IMG/M metagenome (GOLD analysis project Ga0180009, IMG submission 123537) | Groundwater microbial communities from the Aspo Hard Rock Laboratory (HRL) deep subsurface site, Sweden - OS_PC_MetaG | ecosystem: Environmental > Aquatic > Deep subsurface > Groundwater...
GGGCTGGTGCGCTACGGGGCCGAGAACATCCACGGCTTGCAGCTGCTGGACGTTGAGACGGCGCGGCGGGGAATGTGGGGAAGCATCAAACGGATGTTCGGCCGGGCGTTTTAGGGCCCGGCTGCAATGCATATGAGCGACAGACACACGGCAGACACAGTAATCGAAGGACGAGAGGGCTGAGGCCCGGAGGAGGCGAGAGATGGCATTCATCGAACCGGACGACAGTATGACCCAGAATGCGAGGATAAAGGTCATCGGCGTGGGGGGCGGAGGCGGTAATGCGCTCAACACAATGATCGAAGGCGGCATGTACGGCGCGGACTTCATCGCCGCGAACACGGACATGCAGGCGCTGAACGACAACATGGCCGCCGTGAAGCTGAGCCTGGGGGGCGACCTGACCCGGGGGCTCGGCGCCGGGGCCAACCCTGACGTGGGGCGGCAGGCGGCCGAGGAGAGCGTAGCGGAGGTGGAGGAATACCTGCGGGGCGCAGACATGGTGTTTGTGACCGCGGGCATGGGCGGCGGCACGGGCACCGGGGCCGGACCCGTCATCGCCCGGGTGGCCAAGTCCGTGGGTGCGCTCACGGTGGGCGTGGTGACCAAGCCCTTCCGCTTCGAGGGACGACGGCGCATGCTCCAGGCCCGCGCCGGCATCGAGGCCCTGCAAAAAGAGGTCGATACCCTCATCGTGATCCCCAACGATCGGCTCTTGGCCGAGGCGGGTGATCTGTCGTTCCTCGAGGCTTTTCGCATGGCCGACGAGGTGCTGCTCAATGCGGTGCGCGGCATCAGCGACCTCATCAACAACAGCGGCCTGGTGAACGTGGACTTCGCTGACGTCAAGACCGTGATGATGGAGCGGGGCAAGGCGCTCATGGGCGCCGGCGTGGGGCACGGCAAAAACCGCGCCGTGGAGGCGGCCCAGGCGGCCATTACCAGCCCGCTGCTGGAGGACGTCTCCATCGACGGCGCCAAGGGCATCCTGATCAACATCACCAGCGGCTACGACCTCACCATGAACGAGTTGGACGAGGCGGCGTCGAAGATCATGGAGCGCGCCCACGAGGACGCCAACATCATCGTGGGCTCGGTGCTCGAGGCCGACCTGGTGGACGAGGTCCGCATCATGGTCATCGCCACGGGCTTCGACGGCAGCGCGGTCGACCAGGCCGCGGCGGCGCTCACGCCGTCCCGGGTCCGGCCCGGCCGGCGCAAGTCGCAGGTCGCCATGCAGTACCAGGGACGCGCCACGGCGGAGTCCACGGCGGACGTGCCGGAGCAGGCCGATGTGCGGCGCACCCGGTATCCCACCGCGGAGAACGAGGTGGTTGTCGCGCCCCGTACTCTGCGTGCCCCCGAGGGCGCCGACGACCTGGACATCCCGACCTACCAGCGTCAGCGCGCCCGCACCGACCTGTAGGGTTTGTCAGAGATCAGCGTGACCGGTGTCGGCGGGTCGCTGATGAGATTGCCCCGCGCAGAGCGGAAGGTGAGCTGCACCGGCGCGCCTTCGCGAACGCGCCGGTGATCGGTGACGTCCAGAACCACTGTGTAGCCGTGATGTAGCAATACCGGGGCCGGTCGGCCGCCGATCCAATACTCGATATTCAGCAGCGGGGTGTGGCCCACCAGGGCCACCCGGGTGACCCGCGCGGTCTGGCGCTCGCAGCCGTAGCCCAGGCACCAGCCCTTGGGCAGGGTTTTGACCTGCGCCACGCGGGAGGTCCACTGAAAGTTCGGTTGGGGCGGTCGGTCGTTTTCGAGCAGCAGGCAGCCCACGCGCACCAGGTCGTATTGCAGGGGTTTGAGGTTGAACCGCACCACATCACTGGCGCCCACATGCAGCAGGGCGTCGGTGCCTATTCCAGCGTCGCGGATGGTCTTGACGGCGCGGTCGAAACGACCTTTTTGTTGCACCGTACGGTTGGTGGGGTCGCGGTTCTTCAGGGCCGCGCCGTCGGCGGCCCCGACGCAGCACAGGTGGGTCGCGATGCCACGCAGTTGCAGTCGGGGGCTGGCGGCGATGTGGCGGGCCAGCGCCAGGGCCCGGTCTGGCAGGACGCCCTGGCGGCCCAGGCCGGTGTCGATCCACAGGTGCACCCGGAGTCGGCCCCGGGACCCGCCCAGGGCCCGGGTGGCGCGACGCACCCAGCGTGCGCTCAGGGCGGCGGGCTCCAGGCCGTAGTACAGTAGCTCCAGGGCCCGGGTCGGATCCACGGCAAAGAGCACCACGATGGGCAATTTTACCCCGGCGCGGCGCAGGCGGATCCCGTCGTGCACGCTGGCCACAAAGAACCGCTCCACCTCACCGCGGGCGGCGAGCGCTGCTCCCAGGGCGCCAATGGGCTTGGTTTTTTTGAGCACCACGCCGTAGCGCACGCCCTTGGGGAGCCGCCGGCGCACCTGACGGCTCTTGGCGAGAATGGGGCCCAGCCGCACACGCAGCAGCGGGAGGTCCTGCTTGCCCGTCGTGGTGTATTCATACTGACCCAGTCCCTGGTGTAGACCGCCCACGATCACCGAGATCTCCACGGGCTCTGGTTGGCCGTGAGGCGGCACCTTGCACACGTGCCGGCCCGTGCGCGGGTCCCAACGTCCCGGCACCTCGACCCTGCCGAATCGGCAGGAGACGGGCAGGTCCGGGCGTGCGGTGCGCGACACGTGTGTCCGGGGAATCCCCTTGGGGTGGGCCAGCTCCACGAACACGAGGTTGCCCCCGTGCACGCTGCCGCGTCGGGGCGACAGGGAGACCGGCTGCCACCGGGTACGCTGGTTCTGGGGTGTGGTCGGGCAGGCGGTGAGGCCACCGGCCAGGACCGACATGATGATTGCCCGTGGGATTTTGCGCATGGTTGCAGTATGGGCGAAGCCCCAGGGTGATGTCGACGGCGCCGGCAGTTTTGTGTCACAATGGGATCCATGATCCGCCTCTCCCCATCGATCGTAGCTGTCGCCCTGGTTGTTGGCGGGGCGACCGGCTGCGCCTGGCACGGCACGAGCGAATGGCCGGACGTGAACCATTTTTCCGACATCAACGATCCGGACTGCTGATCCCCCGAGGTGCGCCCCATGCCAGGCTCCCCCACATCCCCGCCCGGTGACGATTGGCGTCGCGAGTCCTTTGACCTGGTGATCGCCCAGACCGCCGCCCGGTGTTTCGAGCTGTTCACCGACTTCGAGCGCACGCCCGAGTGGTTGGTGGAGCTGCGCTCGGCCCGCGCGCGAACCTACGACGAGGCCGGGCGGACCGTTGTGGTGGACTACATGGCCGCACCCGTGCGCGGGGGCTACACCTATCCCATGAACTACGTCTACGAGCCCGAGGGGTTCGGCCTGCAGTGGCACGGCGGGGTCCAGGGAGGAGCCCGCAGCGTCCAGGGCGTGGTGCGGTTCGCTCCCCTGGACACGGCCCGCTGCGAGATGCACTACGAAACCGCCATCCGCCTGTCGGACGAAATGCCGGCGTGGTTTCGCAGCTCCCAGCAGGACCGCCCCGCCGAGCAGCTCTGCCGGGCTTTCAAACGCTGGGCCGAAGCGGTCAGGTAGCGCTTACCGCGTGGCGTTTGGGGCGCTCGGCCGTTCTCGGAACTGGACCTGGTAGCGGTAGAACCAGTAGATCACCAGGGACGTCAGCACGTGCCACAGGGAGTGCAGGTTGAAGACGTGGTTGTCCGGATCGCACACGACGCGCGTGATGTCCGGGATCCACGCGGCAAAGGCGATGGCGAAGGTGATCACCAGGAGCTTGAAGTAGCGGTAGTCGGTGGTCGCGCCCTGGGCGCGATACAGCCGGACCTCGAGGAACACCCAGGCGACGATCTGCACGGTGAAGACTGCGATTCCGCTCGGGCGGTAAGTCAGCAGGATGGACACGGACACCGCCACGAGACTGACGAAGACCAGGACCACCCGGCGGTTGCTCCACCCGTACAGGCGCCGCAGGGCGAATACGAGAAACAACCCGCTGATGGTGAACATGCCCGACACGTCCAGGGCCTCGCCCCAAAACGCGCCCGTGGCATGCAGCGCGAATCCAAAAAATCCCTGAAAGAAAGCGGCCACGCCGATGGCGATGAGCGCGTCACGTTTTTTGCGACAAGACCACAGAATAACGAGGCCCGCGAGGGTCTTGGTCAGGCTGGTATACGCGTTGGCCGGCTCGGCCACCCACGCGCAGAGCCGCCGCTCGCAAAACTCGATGGTCGCCGGATCGCAGCTGTCCCAGGGACAGCTGTCAACGGCCGCAAGCGTCCAGGCGAGGACCCACTCCACTAGGGCTCCAGTCCCTGGTAGGTCCGGGCGTGATTCGGTGGCGCGGCGGTCGCGGCGGTCATGGCGGTAAGTATCGATGGCAGCGTTCTGGCGGTCAAGGGACCGCCAGGTCGAGTCGCTCCGCGGTCCCCGCTCACATCTTGTCGCGCAACGGGATGTAGGCGCGGGCCTCCTCCATGCCGCGCAGGACGCGGAGGGCGCCGTCGCGGAGGGCTTCCATCTCGCGCTCGCCGGGGAAGATGGTGAGCTTGATGCCGAGGGGATACAGGTCCCGGTGGAGGCGTTGGCGGAGCCGACCCGAGTGGCACATGCCGCCGGTGAGGATGATGCGGTCGATGGTGGCGCCCTTGAACTTGGGCACGTGGGAGGCAATCTCCGCGGCGATCTGTTCCACCATGGCGTCGAAGATCAACGCCGCGGTGGCGTCGCCGGCGTCGATGCGATGCTCCACTTCGCGCAGGTCGTCCGTGCCCAGGTACGCCAGCAGACCGCCGTGCTTGACCAGCTTCCGGGTGAGGTCGGCCTGGGAAATGCCCGAGTAACACATCTCAATGAGGTCCGAGCCGGGCAGGGAGCCGGCGCGGTTAGGGGTCATGGGGCCGTCGAAGAGGGCGTTTTTGACCTTCACGCAGCGGCCCTGGCGGTGGGAGCCCACGGACACGCCGCCACCCATGTGGGCCACGATGAGGTTCAGCTCTTCGTACTCGCGGTTGCGTAGATCAGCGAAGTGCTTTGCCGCGGCCTTCTGGCTCAGGGCGTGCCAGGCCGCCTCCTGGGTCGAGTCCGGGTGGCCGGTGATGCGAGAGGTCTCGTCCAGCTCGTCCACCACGGGTGGATCCACCGTGAAGGCGGGCAGCCCCGCGGCGGTGGCCAGCTCCCGGGCGATGAGGCCCGCCAGGTTGGAGGGGTGCTCTCCGGAGACGCCCTGGCGCAGGTCCGCGACCATGTCCTCGCAGATGGTGTAGGTGCCGCTCTCGATGGGTTTGAGCAGACCGCCGCGGCCAACCACCGCGTGCAAATCGTCCGGGCCGATGAGGTTGTCGGCCAGAAAGGCTTCGACCACGCCCCGCCGCAGGGGGAGCTGGTCGGCCAGGGTTTTGGTGTCCAGCTCCTCGGCGGTGTGCTGGATGTCTTGGCGCGCCAGCAGCTCCTCGGCGTCGAAGAGCGCCACCTTGGTGGAGGTGGAGCCGGGGTTAATGGTGAGGATGCGGTAGCGCGGAAAGTAGTGGTCCCGGGGGGTGCGGGCGTAGCGGTCCGACCGGAACCGGCGGAGCAGCAGCGCCTTGGCGCCCCGGGCCACGTCGTCGGCCGTGGAGCTGCGGGAGAAGTCCAGGGCCTGGTTGCGCAGCCCGCCGATGATCAGCGTGGAGGCCGCCTGGGGATACCGGGTGGCGTAGATGTGATACAGCAGGTTGCCCACGTCCAGGGTGGGCACGATGAGCACGTTGGCGTGTCCGGCCCCGTGGAAATCGTCGTAGGCATCTTTGAGCTTGGTGCGCGCAGCGGTCTCGGACAGGGCCACGCTGATCTGCATCTCCGTGACGATGTTGATCGTCTCATACAGCGGGTTGGACTTCCGCAGCTCGGCCAGTTTCACCTTGATGAGGGGCTCGGCGGCGCGGATGCGTTCCACCGAGGGGCCCTGCCCGGAGCCGCGGGTAGAGTAGCTGAGCAGTGCGCCGTTGACCTCGGCCAGCGCCTCGACGGGGATGAGGTCCCGCAGGGTGCGGCAGGCGCCCACGGCGATCTGCGCCAGGTCCTCGGGTCGCGGTACCGGGGTGAGGGCCACGTCGGCGAACATCACCAGATTCTGCTCGTAGATGCCCGGCGGGTGATCGTCGGGCAGGGCGAACATGCCCATCTCGTAGACCGTGCCGTCCTTTTCGAGCAGGCGCAGACACGGCGTGAAGAAGTCCCGGGAGGAGTGCGCCAGCCCGCCCAGCACCGCGTCGGCGTAGCCCTCCCGCACCGCCATGATGGAGAAGTACGCGGGGTCCGAGATCTTTGTCGCGGCCTCGGTGGCCGACAGGGCCCACTTTTTTCCCTGGCTCACCTCGCTGAGACGTTGACCCAGCTCCGGGGCCAGCTCGTCCGTGGCCGGGTCCACAAAGCGCACGATGGTGAAGAACCGGCGGTCCGAGCACTCCAGCTCCGCCTCCCCCCGCCGGACCATGCGTTCCACGTGCGCCTTGTCCGCCACCAGGATGATGTTCGCGAACTTGATCAGCTTCGACGCCGCACTGATCAAGCGGGGGTCATGGCCCTCGGGCAGGATCAACGTCTGCTTGCACGTCATGGCCTCGCGCAGCTGTTTGCGGAGAATTCCCTCGAGATCAAACATGGGCTACCTGTGACGCCCCGGGGGGCGAGGTCTGGAGACTATTTCAGCGCGTCGAGCACTCGCTCCGGCGTGAAGGGGGACCGGTACAGTCGCACCCCGGTCGCGTGGAAGATGGCGTTATTGATGGCCGGAAGGGGCCCGTTGATACCGATCTCCGACACTGACTTGGCGCCGTAGGGCCCGGTGGGCTCATAGGTGGGCACGAGGATCGTCACCAGCTCCGGCAGGTCCCCGGTGGAGAAGATCTTGTAGTGCTTGAAGGTCGGGTTGCGCATCTTGCCGCGCTTGTTGAACAGGTACTCCTCGGTCAGCGCGTAGCTGATGCCGTTTAACACCGCGCCCTCCACCTGGCCCTCGGCGAGCTGTGGGTTGATGGCTGTGCCACAATCCACGGCGGCCACGTACTTGAGCACCCGCACCAGTCCCGTGGCGGTGTCCACCTCGACCTCGGCGAAATGCGCGGAGAAGGGCGGCGGGGACTTCTTCGTCGTGTGGGAGGCCACCGCCTGGATCTGGTGCTGTTTCTCGGCGTAGAGGCTGTTCAGGGCGATGTCCCCCAGGGACAGCGGCTTGCTCCCGCCCAGCACCACACCCCCGTGGAGGGAGAGCTCCTCGGCGGACGTCGACAGCATGCGGGCGGCGACGTCCAGGATTTGGCGCCGCGCGCCGGCCGCGGCCTTCTTGGCGGCCATTCCCGACAGGTACGTGGTGGAGGACGCGTAGGCGCCCACGTCGAAGGGGGTCACGTCCGTGTCCGAGGAGAGCACCAGAATCTCCTTCGGGGTGACCCCGAGCACCTCGGCGGCGATCTGGGCCATGACCGTATCCGAGCCGGTGCCCAGGTCTGTGGCGCCCATGAGCAGGTTGAAGGAGCCGTCCTCGTTGAGCTTGATGGAGGCCGCTCCCAGGTCCACTTCGGGGATGGATGAGCCCTGCATGAGTGTGCACATGCCCACCCCGCGGCGGAAGCGACCCCCGTCGGTGCGCTCCCGTTTGGCAGACCAGTCCATGGCCGCGGCGCCCTGGGAGATGCAGGCCGCCAGGCCGCAGCTCCCGATGGACTGCTCCACCCCCTCGGTGCCTTCGCCGAGGGCCTTGAAGATGGGTGAGGTGTCCCCCGGGCCGATGTGGTTGATGCGGCGCAGCTCCAACGGATCCATCTTCAGCTTGGCCGCGGCCTCGTCCATGGCACATTCCATGGCGAAGGCGGCCTGGGTGGCGCCGTAGCCGCGGTAGGCACCCCCCACGGGCAGGTTGGTGTACACTGAGTCGAGCAAAAATCCCACGTGGTCACACTTGTACAGGGGCATCACCTTGGAGCCGCAGTTGCAGCCCACGGTCAGGGCGTGGCTGCCGTAGGCGCCGGTGTTGAGCAGTACCTTCATGGTCATGCCCTGCATGGTGCCGTTCTCGGCCAGACCCAGATCCATGGTCACCACCGCCGGGTGGCGCGTGCGGGCGGAGATGAACTCCTCAGCGCGGGTGTATTCGAGCTTTACCGGGCGGCCGGACCGCAGGGCCAGCAGGGACACCAGGTCTTCGATGAGCACCTCCTGCTTGGCGCCAAAGCCACCGCCGATGCGCGGTTTGATGACGCGGATGTCCCGCACGGGGATCTCGCAGGCCTGGGCCACGATGCGCCGCACATGGAAGGGCACCTGGGTGGAGGTGCGGATGATGAGCCGCCCGTGACCGTCCACCGCCGCCACCACGATGTGGGGCTCCATGGGGCAGTGTTGGGCGTAGTGGCACTCGTACTCCGAGGTGATGCGGTGGGCCGCTTCGGCCAGGGCCTTGGCCGGGTCACCCACGCCCACGTTGGCGTGGGAGGCCAGGTTCCGACCCGGCTCGTAGGGCGCCACGATGGGCATGTGCGCGTCGTCCTCGTCGTGGATCACCGGCGCGCCCTCGGCCAGGGCCGCCCGGATGTCCAGCACGGGCTCGAGCACCTCGTAGTCCACCTGGATGGCCTCCACCGCGGCCCGGGCCTGGGCAAGGGTCTCCGCGGCCACGGCGGCCACGCGATCCCCCACGTAGCGCACCTTGTTGTCAAAGGTGGTGAAGTCGTAGGGGGAGGGCTCAGGGTACCCCTGGCCGGCGGTGGTACGCATGATGCGCGGCACGTTCTGGTGGGTCAGCACGGTGTGCACGCCCTCCATGGCCTCGGCCTCCGAGATGTCCATGGCGGTGATGCGCGCGTGGGCGTGGGGTGACCACTTCACGGCCGCGTACAGCAGGTTGCGGGGCAGCTCGTCGTCGGTAAACAGCGGCGCGCCGGCCGCCAGGGCCGCAGCGTCCACCTTGGCCGCGGGCTTTCCGACGACATTCCAAAGCTTGGCGTCGCTCATGGCTTGCCTCCCTCGCGCAGGGCCTCAGCCGAGAGTCTTACGCCGTCGAGGATCTTCACATAGCCCGTGCACCGGCAGAGGTTGCCGTCGAGCCCCTCGCGGATCTGATCCTCTGACGGCTCGGGGTGCTCCTGCAAAAGTGCGTGGGTCGCCAGAATCATGCCCGGCGTGCAGTAGCCACACTGGACCGCGCCGGCCTCCACGAAGGCGCGTTGGATGGGGTGCGGGGCCCGGGCCGTGCCCAGCCCCTCCACCGTGGTCACGGCCCGCCCATGGAGCTGACCCGCGTACAACAGGCAGGCGCGCACGAGCTTGCCGTCCAGGAGGATGGAGCAGCTGCCGCAATCTCCCTCGTCGCAGCCGCGCTTCACCGAGGCGTAGCCGGCGTTTCGCAGGGTGTCCAGGGCCACCTCGCCGGGGTCCACATCCAGACGGAGCGGCGTGCCGTTAACTGTGAGATCGACCCGCATTGTCGGACCGCGGGAGGCGCCCGAATCGTGGTTAGGCATCGGTGTTCTCCTGACGGGCGCGGCGCAGGGCCAGCGCCAGGGCGTCCCGGGCCGTCACGCCGGCCACCTGGGCCAGGTAGGCCGCGCTCACGCGCATGTCCTGTCCGGGATCGATCTCTTCGGTGATGCGCTCGGCCACCCGGTCGAGCAGCGCTTCGGTGGGCTCGGCGTCGAGCAACTCCGAGGCCAGCTCCGTGGCGTCCGTGGGCAGGTGCCGCACGGCGCCCAGGGTCAGGCTTACATCGGCGATCTGGCCCGCCTCGTTGAGCACCACCTGGGCGGCGGCGCTCGTCAAGGCGTAGTCCACCTTGGTGCGACGCAGCTTCACAAAGGCCGAGCCCGTGCGAGCCGCCGGCAGGTCGATCAGTATCGCGGTGATCAGCTCCCCGGGCTTGAGCTGGGTGAGCGGGTGTTTCTCCAGCAGGTCCGTCAGGGCCACCTCCCGGGGGTCGGGCCCCTCGAGGTGCACCGCCGCGTCCAGCGCCATGAGCGCGATGGGCGGGTCCGACCAGCGCTTGTACCCGGCGATGCTGCCGCCCAGGGTCACCGCGTTGCGGACGCCCCGGGAGCCGGCACAGCCCGCCGCCTCGGCCAGGGCCATGAGTCCGGGGGTCGCCAGGAGCGGCTCGTCCGCCACCCGTCCGAGTCGGGTACAGCCGCCCAGCTCGAGCTGGCCGTCACGCTCCTCGATCCCGTCCATGCCCAGGCGGGTGATGTCTACAAAGGCCTCGGTGGTCCGGCCCTTGTGGAAGATCAATGAAGTTCCCCCGGCGATGGCCCGCGCCTTGTCGCGCCCGGCAGAGAGGGCCTCTAGGGCCTCCCGCAGGGTCGTGGGATAGATGAATCGCTTTACTGTGACCATGCCTTCTTTGCCTCTCTTAGCTGCGGTCCCGGACAATACCACAGGGCACCCGAAGCGGTGAATAGCCTCGGGTGTATGGAACTCGATTCCCCTGGTCGTCGTGCTCCTTGGGCTTGCGTCGGATGTTCTTTCGGACAAAGATGGCACCATGTCTACGCAAAATAATCGGGCTCAGATGGCTAAAACGGCGGCGGGGTGGGGGGTGCTGCTGACCGGCCTTGTGCTGCTCGCGGTTGCCTGTGGGGATGACGGCGGTCAACCCGATCCCACGCTGCCCGTGGCGCGGTTCCAGCTCGCCCCGACGGATTTTTTTGCGCAGCCCTGGCCCAGTGATCTGCGGATCGGCGCCGATGGGCGCCTGGATCTGAGCGGGTTCCCCGAGGGTGAAACCCTGGTGGAGAATCTGGTGGTCGCCGCGGCTCAGGAGTGCACGGGCTTCTCCGTGGGCGGCGCCGTCTACTTCAGCTTCAGCGCCGAGGTGGATCCGGCCTCCCTGCCGACGGACGGCGCCCAGACCCTGGACGCCTCGGCGTCAGTGTATGTGGTGAACGTGGATCCCGCCTCGGCGGGGTACGGTGAACGGACTCCGCTCTGGGTCAAGTCGGCCTCCCGCGCGAGCCGCTTCATCGGCGCCAACTGGGTGGGGCTGCTCCCCTACCCGGGCCATCCCCTGCTCCCAGGCACGACCTACGCGGCCGTGGTGACCACGCGACTCCGGTCGTTGGACGGCGAGGCATTCACGGCGGATGAAGATTTTGCGGCCCTGCTGGGGGAGGACGACACGCCCGACATCGTGGCGGCCCGGGCCGTGTTTCAGCCCCTGTGGGACTACCTCGCCGACGTGGCGGTGGCCCCGGCCGACCTGGCGGCGGCCACCGTATTCACCACCCAGGACGTAACAGGCGTCGTGCGCCGGGCCCGGGACGTGGTGCGGGCGCTGCCGGCGCCCACCCTCGACAACCTGGTTCTGGTGCAGCAGACCACCCGATACGATCTGTATGAAGGCACCTACAGTGCGCCGATTTTCCAGCAGGGAGAAGCGCCCTACCGGCAGGAGGGCGGAGGCATCGAGGTGGACGCCGGGGGCGACCCGGTGGTGCAGCGTATGGAGAACCTGCGCGTGGCGATCTCCATCCCTGTGGACGATCCCATGCCTGCGGGGGGCTGGCCCGTGGCTCTGTATCGCCACGGCACGGGGGGGGACTACCTCACCTTCACCAGCAACGGCACGGCGACCCGGCTCGCCAACGCCACCGATCGGAACTTTGAGCTCATCGGCCGGGTGGCCGTGGTGGCCATCGACGGGGTGGTGCACGGGCCCCGGGCGGGGGGCAGCAGCGCGTCGCCCGAGGAGCTGTTTTACAACTTCCAGAACCCGCTGGCCGGCCGGGACAACTCCCGCCAGGAGGCCATCGACAACTTCGGGCTCCTGAGGCTGGTGGAAGCCGTGGACGTGGCCGCCGCCCCCGATACGGGCGCGCCCATTCGTTTCGATTCGAACAAGATCTACTATTTTGGCCATTCCCAGGGCGGCATTACGGGGGCCCTCTTTGTGCCCCACGAGCCGCTGCTCAGCGCGGCCGTGCTCTCGGGAACGGGAGCGGGCCTGCTGTTTACGCTGCTGCGCAAGGACAGCGAGTTCCCCATCTCCACCCTTTTGGAAATTGCGCTCAATGACGACGATTATGGACCCCTCGACGAGTTCCACCCGACCCTCAACATCGTGCAGACGTTCATCGAGCCGGCCGACCCCCTGGCCTACGCGCACTGCTATTTTCACAAGCCCCCCGGAGACCTGCCGCCCCCTAACGTGCTGCTCACCTACGGCGTCACCGACAGCTACACGCCCAACATCACCACCGAGGCCCTGGCCACGGCGGCCGGCTTTGCGCCCGCCGGTGACGTGTACGAGGACTACGTCTCCATGGAGCTCCACGGGGCCGTGGTGCCCCTCACCGCCCCGGTGTGCGACAACTTCGTGGGAGACACGGGCGTCTCCACCGCCGTGGTGGTGCAGTACATGCCCTCCCCGGGCAACGACGGCCACTTCGTGGTTTTTGATCACATGACTGCCAAGCGGCAGTCCGCGGGCTTCCTGGCCAGCCACGCCCAGGGGGGCTGCGCCACGCTGGTGGAGTGAGCGCAATGGCGGCGTCCATCCGCATCGGACAGCGCGCCGTGGGGCCCCTGCAGGTTTTCACTTACCTGGTGCAGTGCACGGCCACCGGCGAGGCGGTGATCATCGATCCCGGCGGCGCTGAGGAGTCCCTGGCGCGGTGGGCCGCCGACGAGGGCGCCGACGTACGGTTGGTGTGTAATACCCATGGTCACGGAGATCACGTGGCGGGCAACGAGCGACTGTGCCGGTTGTTGGATGTGGACTGCGCGCTCCTGGGCGCGGAGGTGGACTTCTTCGGATTGGAGCAGAAGCTGGATTGCCCGATCCGGCGGTTGAGTGACGGCGAGCAGGTGGTCGTGGGGAGGCTGGCGCTGCAAGTGCGCCACACGCCGGGGCACACCCCCGGAGGCGTCTGCTACTACACGCCGGGACACCTGTTTTCGGGGGACACGCTCTTTGTCGGGGCCGTGGGCCGCACCGATCTGCAGGGCAGCTCCATGCGCAGCCTGCTGGACTCCATCCAACGACAGATCCTCACCCTCGACAGCGAGACCGTGGTGTGGCCGGGTCACGACTACGGCGACACGCCCGCGTCCACCGTGGGACGCGAGCGGGCCGAGAACCCGTTCATCACCGACCTCATCGGGGCGCGCCGGTGGTAGACCTGTCCTAAGACGCGAACTCCAGCTCGGCTGCTTCGAAGGGATCGTCGTCATCGGATTCGTGGCGGCGCTGGAAGGCGATCTCGTCCAGGAAGACCGCGTCCATCAACCCGTCAATGGCGTCGCTCAGCGTGTCGAATCTGGGCGTCTCGCGAAGGGAGAAGTCGGCGTAGGAGGCGTAGTGCTGCTGACGGTAACGTGCCATGGTCTTCCTCTTACTTGGGGTGAGCGTGGGGGCTCACCCGGCTTAGGGGGGCGGGCGGTGAGCCGCTCGCTCCGTCCGTGGTCCGGTGCGGACCCGATCGTTTAGTACTCGGCGCTCGCCAGCTCCAGCGAGTCCTGTTTCGGTATCAACGCCTTGAGCCAGGCCGTGATCCGGGCGACGCCGCGGGGCGCGGGGCTCAGGTTCATCGGGGGGATGGGGGCCGTAGGCCAGGCGGACATGAGCTCACCCTGGTCAAACCACTGCACCACCATGCCACCGTCTTCACCCCACGCCGCGGACTCGGCCCCGTCCAACCGGGAGATGGCCACGATTTGCGAAAACTCCACCTGCTCCCACTGTCGCTTGGGCGGTTTTTGCTGATAGGCCAGCACGATCTCGTCCATGCGCTCGGGGGGATCCGGGGCGATGAGCTCACTCACCAAGCGCTGGGCTTCGCTCGGAGCCTGCTGGCGCGAGGCCGGAGGCCGCGGGAACAGGTGTGCGAAGGGCAAGCCAGCGCGGGGCGCGGATTCCAGTTGCCGCCACCAAAAGACGGGGCGCTCGCCGGCCGGCCTGCGGGTCTTGTTGTTTGTCCAGCTAAACCACATGTGCTCTTGTCTCCTACATCTGCCTACACCATACGTCAATTGACTACACGGGGTCAAAAAAACGGATCACTTTGGGAAGGCGGCGGAGCCAAACAGCACCAAAAATGCGTTTATAAGCATGATTTGTTTATGGTTTTTGCTTCTTATTTCCCTTGGCATGCGGCGGCGATTGTGTTACATCGTTTCGTTATGGCCAGGGTCGTAGCTATAGCCAACCAGAAGGGTGGCGTTGGTAAAACCACCACCGCGGTGAATCTTGCCGCCTCCCTTGCCGCGGCAGAGCGGCGGGTGCTGCTGGTGGACGCCGATCCCCAGGCGAATTCGTCTTCGGGGGTGGGGTTTCCCGGTGCCTCGGTGGATCGCACGATCTATCACGCGCTGGTGGGCGAGTGCTCTCTGGCCGACGCCGTGCTCCAGACGGCTTTGGAGTACCTGTGGCTTGTGCCGGCCAACGCGGACCTTAGCGGGGCCGAGGTGGAGCTGCCCCAGCTCGAAGATCACGCCCTGCGTCTCTCGGCGATGATTGCGCCGGTGAGGGACCAATACGACTACATCTTCATCGACTGCCCCCCTTCGCTCAACGCCCTCACGGTGAACGCGCTGTGCGCGGCGGACTCGGTGCTGATTCCATTGCAATGTGAGTTCTACGCCTTAGAGGGGCTGAGCCGGCTCGTGGACACCATCGCCCGGGTGCAGGGATCCTACAATCCCGGCCTGTCCATCGAGGGCATCTTGTTCTGCATGTTCGACGGGCGCACGAACCTGTCGCGTGAGGTGGCCGCCGAGGTGCGCAGCCACTTCCCGGACAAGGTCTATGAGACCGTCATTCCGCGAAACATCCGCCTGGGGGAGAGTCCCTCCTTCGGCAAGCCCATCCTGCTTTACGATCCCGTCTCTCGGGGCTGCCAGAGCTATCTGCAGCTGGCCCAGGAGGTCATCGATCGAGGAGCTGTGTATGCCCCGTAAGGACCAGCCCTCCGTCCCCAAGGGTGTCAAAAAGGCGGGACGTAAGGCCCTCGGCAAGGGGCTGGCGGCCCTGCTGCCGCCACCGGTCGCCAAGGCGGATGCCCCGGGACCCGACCAGGGGATCTTCGAGTGTGGGTTGGACGCCATCCATCCCTGCGCGGATCAGCCACGGAAGCACTTCGACGAGGAGCGACTGGACGAGCTGGCCGAATCCATTCGTCACCTGGGCGTGCTGCAACCGCTGCTCGTGCGAGTGGCGAAGTCCGGCTATGAGATCGTCCTGGGTGAGCGCCGTTATCGCGCGGCCCTTCGGCTCGGCCTCGCCCGGGTGCCGGTACAGATCGTAGATGTAGATGACGCGCGGGCCTTCCAGATGGCGTTGGTGGAGAATATCCAGCGGGAGGATCTCGGCCCCTTGGAGGAGGCGGAGGCCTACCGGCGCCTGGTGGAGGACTTCGGGCTCAAGCAGGAGCAGGTGGCCCAACGGGTGGGCAAGGATCGCTCCACTGTGGCCAACGCTTTACGCATCCTGCGGCTGCCCGGGCCGGTGAAAGAGGCCCTGGTGGACGGCAAGCTCACTGCGGGTCATGCGCGGTCGTTGCTGTCGCTGCCCGCGGATCAAATCGAGCTGGTGAGCCGTCAGGTTATCGCCAAGGCGCTGTCTGTCAGGGCCACTGAGGCCCTTGTGCGACGCCTACGGGAGGCGCCGTTGAGCTCGCCCCCCGCAGTAAAAGACAAGTCGCCCGAGGTGCGGGACCTGCAGGACCGTCTCTGCCGCGCCCTCGGAACGCGGGTGCAGCTCAGAACCCGGAGCACCACCGCGGGCCGCATTGAGATCTCCTACCACAACCTGGACGAGCTGGATCGGCTGCTTGACGTGTTGATGCCGTGAGTGTGTGAGATGGCACCCGAGGACAATCGCACAGGTCGTCGCGAGCACCGACGCGTCCGCATGGCGGTGCAGGTGTCGTACCGATCCACCGGCTCGTTTCTGGTGAGCTACTCGGTGGACATGTCCCAGGGTGGACTCTTTATCGAGACTGCCCGCCCGCGCGAAATCGGCACGGAGCTTGAGCTCTGGCTGGCCATTCCGGGGGCCCAGCAAGACGTGCGGCTCAAGGGCACCGTGGTTTGGATCCGGCGCGAGGCCCAGGGCGACCAACCGCCGGGCATGGGCGTGAAGTTCAGCCAGGTGGAGATGGACTGCGGCCAGCTCATCGATCAGCTCGTGCGACACTTTTCCGGCCTGCGGGGGCTGGTGGTCTCTTCGAGCTCGCGCACCCGGGGGCAGCTCACGCGCATGCTCCGCGCGGCCTTGATGATAGATATCGACGATCACCGCCTCGACGCTCCGTACTCCAGCGAGGGGCACGATCCCTACGACCTGGTGGTGGTGGACCTTGGAGAGGGCGACGAAGCGGCGTTACAGCTTTTGGAAGACATATTGAGCGTCGGCGAGGCGACCGCGGTGGTGGCCATGTCGGGCCACCCATCGGTGCGGCAGCGGGCCCTGGAGAGCGGCGTACACGCGGTCATCAGTGGCCCGCCGGGACAATCCGAGTTGCGGGGCGCGGTGCTTCGGGCTCTGGCGCGACCCCTGGCGCAGCCCGTCGACGAGCTGGAGGATGAGTGAGATGAGAGTGGTTCATATCGCAGAAAAGATTGCGCCTTTCTGGCCGGACTCGGCCGGAGCGCGTACGTCGGCGGAGCTGCCCGTGGCGCAGCAGGGTGTCGAGGACGAGCTGATCGTCGTGGGCGCTGCGCCGGTGACGGCGGTGAAGGATTTTAACTCCACGCAGCAGTTCGCCCGTCGGCTGGAGCCCCTAATGGTTCCGGACGGGGCGGGTACTTATGAGGTGGTGGTGTTGGAGTCCACCCTCATGGGCACCGGGATCCGACTCTTTCTGCTGGTGATTCCGCCGGGCCGCGGGGTCGACGGGTTCGCCGCGGCGGCCTTGGCCCTGCTGGGCACACTGCCCGATGCGCCCGAGTTGCTGCACCTGCACGGCGACACCGGCCTGGACGCCGACGCCATGCGTGTCCAGCTCGACGGTCCGGCGGTGGTCCAGAGTGTGTATCTGCCCTCGGGTTCGGCCGCGCTCGCGACCTCCCTCAAGTACGCCGACGAGGTGATCACGCCCTGCGGCGATCTCGGCGGTGATTCCGAAAGCGGCTCGCCCGTGGCGCGGGCCTTGGAGGACCATCCGCTGCTGCGGGTGGTGAGACACGGCATCGACCTGCGGCATTGGGACCCTTCGGCTGACAGAGCGCTGGCCACCGGCTATGACACCCAATCTCCAGCCGGGAAGGCCGAGTGCAAAAAGGCGCTGCAGGTCCAGGCAGGGTTGGCTCCCCGCGGGGATGTGCCGATCATCGCCGTCTGGTCTGACGGCGGCGCGGACAGTGGCCTGGGGCTCGTGGCCGAGCATCTGGAGGAGATCCTCGCCTTGGACGTGCAGCTGGTGGTGCTCCGCCCCGCGTCTGGAGGCGTTGACGATGCCTTGGCAGCGCTTTCGGGCGAGCAGATCTGGCAGGTGGATGCCGGTGTGGGGGCCTCGCTGCGCCGGGTGCTGGCGGGCTGCGATGTGGTGCTGTTGCCTGATCGCACCGCGACCCTGGGACGGCGGTCGATGATTGCCGCGCGATACGGTCTGGTGCCGGTGGCCCGGTGGGTCAATGCGCACCGGGATCGGCTGGTGGAGTATGACAGCAAGAGCAACACCGGGGGCTCGTTCCTGTTTGACGATCCCGAGGACGTGGAGCTCTTGGTCGCCCTGGGACGCATGCGGCGGATTTACGGTGACTCCGAGGTCTGGGCCGGTATGGTCCGCGCCAACGGCGCCGTCGACATGAGCTGGTCGCGCACCGCGGCCCAGCTACACGAGATCTACCAAAAAGCGCTCGCCAAATAGCGACGCCCCCATTGTCGTGTCACGGCTCCAGGGCCGGGGCGACACACCGCGCGAACGCATCACAGTTCTGGAGGGCTTCGCAGGCGCGGAGCCGTTTGCGCCACGTGCGGTCTTTTCCGAGGGCGTCGCAGCGCTCGGGGCACGACTTGATGAGGCGCCCGATCAGGCGCTCGGGGAGCTTATTCCGCACGTGTTTCATGAACCGGCTTTGAGACGGTTGACGGGCGACCAACGCGTCGCTTACCTGACCTTTGCATTGGCGCACGCGCTCGCACACCACCGGACAGTCCACCCGGTTGCAGCTCGCCGCTGCCGGCAGCGTCGCGAGCCCACACCACAGGAACAGGTGCAGCCCGGCGGGCCTGTGGCGCTCAAAAAATGACATGGGGGTGCGGGGCGCTACTTGGTGAAGATGTGTACCTGAGCCTTGGCCTTGCCGACGCCGCCGCGGGGCAACTTCCAGGCATCGATCATGATTTTCATGCACTCGGATGCGATGTTATTCTTCACGGTGGTGGTGATGGTCTTGTCCGTGACCCGGCCTTTTTTACTGAAGGTGACCGCGACCCAGAAGTAGCCATCGTACGCGGGATTTTTTTTCACCACGTACACGAAGCATCGTTTCATCTTTTTTAACCTGGACGAGATGGCGCGCTTGAGGCGGCCGCGGCGAGAGGCACTGTCGTACCGCCGCTTGAGCTCCACCGTAATCGATTCGACCTCGAAGGCCGTTCTCTTTTTGGCGGAAGCCTGGGTCGGCGTGATGCCGATGAGCCCGAAACACAGTGCCGCGACCAGTAACCTCATGAAGCTCTCCTTGTGCTGGGGGATGATCAGCCCCGTATTATAAGGCCCGATCGGTGGAATCGACAATGGTCAATGTCTACGCGGCGCGTCAACAGCACGCGGGTCTGAACTCTGCACGCACGGGAGTCGGGATTCTTCATTGAACCCCTGGACCAGCCATCGGGGCCCGGGCCGTCGAGGTGTGGACTAAACCGGGGCCCCTGCGGGCGCCACGGTGCCCATCGTCGGGGTGGTGAAGATGTTGAAGGAAGACGCCACGGGTTGTGCGGCCCGACCGGTGTGTCGCAGATCAAACAGACAGATCACCTCGGTGGCCCGGCCGGGCTCAATGTTGGCCACAAAGCGCGACACCGAGCTCAGGATGAAATAAAGGCCCAGTCCGGCGCCCCGATCGGCGTGGTTCAGCGGAGAGCCCGCGAAGGTGACGGCGCGATTCAGGTTCTCGAGGATGGTGTGCCGCTTCAAGGCGCCGAAGGCGTCCCGCACCGACAGGGCAAAGAAGCGTCCGTCGCAGGCGAAGCGCAGATCCACCGCGCGCGAGCTCACGGGCCCCCCCCCCGGCACCGCCCGGGAGACAAAGGTGTTGCGATCGCCTGATTCGCAGGCCGGGGCGTCGTACAGCGCGTTCATGAGCAGCTCATCGAGCACGATCTCCACGCGTCCCAACAGGCTGCGGCGACACCCGGCCTCGCGGGCGAAGTTCGAAACTGCTTCGATGGCCGCGCGCTTGTCGTCGTAGCTCGCGACGAGACGCTGGCGCATCTGAACTCCCCAGGCGAGGTATTTTTCCAGCCCGAAGATGTCGGTTCCCATCAACTTCAAGGCGGTGGCCAGCAGCTCGGCCTCATCCATGCCCACGTCCCGGGCAATGAGGTTCTCGCAGTCACAGATGTCCAGCAGGGACAGCGCCTCCTGTTGGGCCTGCCAGCTGCCCAGGGCGAGGACCCGCGGCTGCCAGCCCAGCCGGGTGAGCAGGGCTTTGAGGTCGGTTTTTTCCGTTTCCTCGAGGTCCACGATGAGCAGACGCGGGGCCGTGTCTGTGCACTCGGCGAGCAGGTCCAACGCCGGGATGTACGCCACTTTTCCCTGCACAGGATTGAGCGTACGTCGCAGGACCCGGATGAGCTTCCGGTCCGACGATATACAGACAATGGCGTGACTCACTCCTACCACAGTGTAAAAGTTTACCATGAGTGGACGCGAACGTTGAAAATAATTCCTAGGTTTGCGGAAACTACCGAAACAAAAGAGGAAAATCGGATTTAGATTGCGACGGTGCCGGTGGCCACGAGGGCCGCTGCCACGGCGGCAATGGCGGCCAGGCTCAGCAGGATCCACACCACAACGGGAATCCCACCCTTGGTCTTCTGGGGCCCTGGCGACGGCTGCCGATGGGAGGCGATGCCGCGGGACGAATCCGTGGCTTTCTTGGCGGTAGGGAGCTTGATGTTCACCGACTGCTCGGTGATGGCGTTCAGCTTCGGGGAGGTGATGCCCAACGCCAGAGGGGATGCGTCACCATTGAGAGACGGAGGCCGGTCGGTGATGACTTCGGCCACGGCCATTTCAGCCGCGGCGCGCCCACCGAGGTCGCTGGCCCAGCCCCTCGGATCGATGAAGTCACCCGGGTCCAAGACGCTGATCTCGTCGGGAGACAGTGGCTTGGCGCCCATCTCAAGGGGATCTTCCACATCATCCAGAGAGGTGAACTTGAGAATTTCCTCCTGGATGAGCGCGTCGATGATGGTGGTGGGGCGCTTCTCTGCGGTGGGTTTGGCGGTCTTTTGCTCCTTGAGCGTGAAGCCCACCATGCGGGCGATGTCTCCCCGGGAGACCGCCATGCCGCGGCTAAACAGGACCTTGGTGAGCGCGTCGGAGAACTCGGAGGCGTGCTGGTACCGATCGTCGGGATTTTTGGCGAGGGCCTTGGTGATGACCTCTTCCATCTCCGGTGGCACCTGGGGATTGATGCTCGAGATGGGCGGTATCTCCGCCTTCCGCACCAGCTCCACGGTGTGGTAGTCGTTCTCGCCGTAGAAGAGCCGTTGCCCGGTCAGCATCTCGTACAGCAGGATGCCCACCGAGAAGATGTCAGCCCGCATGTCCACGTTCTGCCCGGACGCGGCCTCGGGGGACAGGTAGGAGAATTTGCCTTTCACCACGCCGGGGTCGGTCTCTTCGAGCTGACTGGTGGCCTTGGCGAGGCCGAAGTCCACCAGCTTGATCTCTCCACGCTTGGACAGCAGGATGTTCGGCGGGCTCACGTCCCGATGCACGATGCCCAGGGGCTTGTCCGTGGTCATGTCCGCTTTGTCGTGGGCGTAGGCGAGCCCCTCGCACACCTCGCGCAGCACGTAGATGGACTGCTCGATGGGGATCATCTTGCCGCCGCGCCGATAGGACTCGATGACCTTCTTGAGGTTCGCTCCCTCCACGTACTCCATGACGATGAAGAAGGAAGCGTCCGCCTTTCCGATGTCGAACACGTTGACGATGTTGGCGTGCTCGAGCTGCAGACAGAGCTTGGCTTCGTCCAGGAACATCTGGACGAACTTCTGATTCTTGGTGAGATGCGGCAGGATCCGCTTGATGGCGACGCGCTTTTTGAAGCCCTTCATGGACTCCGACTCGGCCACGAACACCTCGGCCATGCCGCCGGAGTCGAACCTCTCGAGGATTTTATATTTTTGTTCCTCGGCCATAGATCCTTGCTGTCGCTCCCGGGGGCTCACCTCCAGAGCTGACGTGCTTTACCCGGTGCTAGTTGCGGCTCCTGGCGGGCGCCCCCTCGGTGGCGGCCTCCTGCTCCTCGCTGAGCTCCTTGCAATTGATGCAAGACGTGGTCACGGGGCGTACCATCAGCCGCTTGAAGCCGATGGGCTCACCACAATCCTCGCACTCGTTGATGATCTTTTCCTCCAGCCGCTGCTGGGCGGCCCGGATTTTTGTGAGCAGTCCCTTCTCCCGATCCAGCAAGCGGAGCTCCGTGGAGAGCAGCTCCTCATCGGTGGACTCGTCCAGGGAGTCCCTTCCGCCATCACGGTCCCGGTTCATGCTGGACTCGAGTCCCTCGCGGGCCTTTGCCAGCAGCTCGGACTGCTGCTTGGCCAGGAGTGTAGCCAGTTGCTCGTACTGTTCGGGGCTCAGCTCTTCCATCGGTTTTGTGCCACCAGGACGCGAGTTTCGCGTGGTCGGGATAGTAGCTAGATTGCAAAAGAAGTGTCAAAGGTAATCGGCGAGACGGCTCGGGTCCCTGCGGACGTGTGACACCCCCCTGTAGGGCCCGGCTAGGAGGCTTTCTTCGCGCGGATCAGCACCGGATCGGTGCGGTTTACGATCACACTCTCGTCGATAATGCACTCGGTGACCCCGGTCAGGGAGGGCAGCTCGTACATCACGTCCAACATGACCTCTTCAAGTATGGAGCGCAGACCCCGGGCCCCGCTCTTTCGCCGATGGGTCTCTTCGGAGATGGCCACCAGGGCGTCTTGCTCGAAGCTGAGCTTGACACCCTCGAGCTGGAAGAGGCATTGGTATTGGCGCACCAGGGAGTTCTTCGGGCGCCAGAGCACTTCCACCAGGTCCTCCACGCTCAGGTCGTCGCAGGTGACGATGACGGGGAGCCGCCCCATGAACTCGGGGATCATGCCGTACTTGATGAGGTCTTCGGTACGGGCCTGGGCGCGGATGTGGTCCAGGTCCTCCTCCCGGGGATCCACCTTGGCGCCGAAACCGAGGCCCCGCTCGCCCAGTCGGCGACGGACGATCTCCTCGAGCCCGTTGAAGGAACCGCTGCAGATGAACAGGATGTTGGTCGTGTCAATCTGCATCAGCTCCTGCTGAGGCCGGTTCCGTGCGCCATCGGGAGTGATGGCGGTCTTTTTGCCCTCCAGGATCTTCAGCAGACCCTGTTGCACGCCCTCACCCGAGACGTCCCGGGTGGTGGAGGGGCCGGAGCCGCGCCGGGCGATCTTGTCGATTTCGTCGATGAAGATGATGCCCCGCTCGGCCTTGTCGAGCTCATTACCCGCGGCCCGGAACAGGGTCTTGACGACGCTCTCGACGTCCTCCCCCACGTACCCCGCCTCGGTCAGCGTCGTGGCGTCGGTCATGGCGAGGGGGACGTCCAGTTTCTTGGCGAGGGTCTGGGCCAAGAGGGTCTTGCCCACGCCCGTGGGCCCGATCATCAGAATGTTGCCCTTGGACACTTCCACATCGGCAGCGCGCTGGTTGGCCCCCAGGCGCTTGTAGTGGTTGTACACGGCCACCGAGAGCACCTTCTTGGCGCGCGTTTGGCCGATGATGTACTCCTTGAGCTCCTCGCAGATCTCTTTGGGCTTGGGGAATCGCCGGCCCGGAGCGCCGTCCTCCCGCGCGATGATCTCGTTGCAGAGATTCACGCACTCGTCACAGATGAAGACCTTGGGTCCGCTGATCAGCTTGCGGACCTCCCGTCTACTCTTTCCGCAGAATGAACAGGAGAGGTCGTCCATACTTGTCATTTTGCCACATCCTCGGCCTGCTGGCCACTGCAGACCGCAGAAGCGGACCACCTGGAACCCCGGACTACGCTTTTTCGGCTGAGGTCCCGGTGAGCCTCAATTCATTGTAACCAGGGCGGGCTCTCAAACAACCCCGGCCCCGAATGCATGACACGAACCGGCGCCGACGACAAGCCCGGCGTGTCCACTCTGAGAACCGCGTCGTGGCGCGCGGAGAAACTGGCGAATGCCGGTCGACGACGGGCCTCCACTCGGGGTACTCTGGGAGCCCCATGGCAAAAGCGCTACAACTGGGTCGCTATCATCTGCTGGATCGCATCGCCTTTGGCGGCATGGCGGAGATCTATCGCGCCAAGACTTTTGACAACGAGGGACGCGTACACATGGTGGCTGTGAAGCGCATCCTGTCGCACCTCGCCCGGGACGAGGAGTTCATCAAGATGCTCGTGGATGAGGCGAAGATCGCGAGCCTCATGGAGCACGAGGCCATCGCCCGGGTCTACGAGTTCTGCTACGCCCACGGCGAGTACTTCATCGCCATGGAGTATGTGGATGGCAAGGATGGTCGGACCATCCTGGACCGCTGCCGGGCCCAGCGCCGCTGGATCCCTTTCGAAATCTGCGCCTTCATCATGATGCACATCATGCGGGGGTTGCATCAGGCGCATAATCAGACGGACCGGGAGGGAAAGGCCCTCAATCTCATTCACCGGGATGTGAGCCCGTCCAACGTGATCTGCGCCTACGCGGGCGAGGTGAAGCTCTGCGACTTCGGCATCGCCAAGGCCACCTTGTCCACCGTGCAGACCCGCTCGGGGGTGATCAAGGGCAAGGTAAAATACATGAGCCCGGAGCAGGCTCTGGGCCGCAAGTTGGATCCCCGCACGGACATCTTTTCTGGAGGGTCAGTGCTCTACGAGCTGTTGACCCGCGTGCCGCCCTTCCTGGCGCCCAATGAGATGGAGCTGCTGGTGCTGGTGCGGGAGAC
>Ga0180009_10002006_pt1 | contig 24106 bp, 18 predicted proteins | sample OS_PC_MetaG_FD_123537 | JGI IMG/M metagenome (GOLD analysis project Ga0180009, IMG submission 123537) | Groundwater microbial communities from the Aspo Hard Rock Laboratory (HRL) deep subsurface site, Sweden - OS_PC_MetaG | ecosystem: Environmental > Aquatic > Deep subsurface > Groundwater...
AATAACTCTTCGAGTTATTGCCCGCTTTCAACATCTTATTATCAAAATAAAAAATTAAATTTGATCAGTAAACCTCAAAAAACGGTCAACGTTTTTTAGGCATAGACACATTAGTAATTGACAGTCGACAATTGACAATATCTCATTGTCCATTGAACACTGACAATTGTCCAATTATGGTTATTGTAATTTATCCACGCGATTTTAATCAGAAGTTAAATTTTCGATGTTTTCTATAGATGAACAGGCGATTTTAGTGTAGTTGTTTCACTGCGGTAAACAGAAAGTGAATGGCTTCTTTTTATATTTTAGCCGGATACAATTGTTTATTAATTCATAAATTTGTATAAACCGGATCACAGTTTTATGATGAATATTCCTGGACCTCTGAAATCTCCAAAGTATTTTTTTCATGATACCTCTTTCGATAACCTTATGAGAAAGAGGATCTACCATGTGCTATTGATCTCGAGTGCTTATGATGCATTCATCCTGGAAGAAGATGGCCGCATTGATGAGTTGATCTTTAATGAATATGTATCATTGAACCTTCGTTATCCCCCTCAATTTATTCAGGTGACCTCGGAAGAGAAGGCTTTTGAAGTGCTTAAAGAGGATAAGGTTGATCTGATCATTACCATGCTTAGTGCTGAAGAAACGGATGCTTTTGATATAGTCCGTACTTTAAAGGAGCAATATCCAAAGATACCGGTAGTAGTATTGACTCCCTTTTCCAGGAAGATCACACTCAAGCTGAATCAGGAGGATCTTAGTGTAATTGACCATATCTTCAGCTGGCTGGGAAATGCTGACCTGCTTTTAGCCATCATTAAGCTGATCGAAGACAAGATGAATGCGGACTATGATATCAATGAGGTTGGGGTTCAGGCTATCCTTTTGGTTGAAGACTCTGTGCGTTTTTATTCAAGCTATCTTCCGCATATTTACAAGATCATTTTTAAGCAATCGCAATCGTTCATGACGGAAGGGTTAAATGAACACCAGCAAATGCTCAGGATGCGGGGAAGGCCCAAGATCCTGCTGGCCAATAATTACGATCAGGCCGTATTGTTATACGAAAAGTATAAGAATAACCTCCTGGGGATCATCACCGATATAAAATATCCGAGAAATGGCGTAGAGGATCCAGAGGCCGGTTTGCGATTTGTAAGGAAAGTCAAAAAAGACGATAAGCTGATGCCCATTCTCATGCAATCGTCGGATACCCAATACGAAGGTCTTGCCCGGGAGCTGAAGGTCGGGTTCATTAATAAGAATTCTAAATCATTATCCATAGAGCTTCGGAACTTTGTTTCCGAGTATTTTGCTTTCGGCGAATTTGTCTTCCTGGATCCGGATACCATGCAGGAAGTTGACAGGGCCCGTGATCTGAGATCATTGCAGGAAAAAGTATTCCAGGTCCCTGATGAATCTCTGGTTTATCATCTTTCCAGGAATCATTTTTCCAAATGGTTGAGGGCCAGGGCGCTTTTCCCGCTTGCTGAGATGTTTAAAGCCATTACCCTGGATGATTTTAACGATCTTGATGAGGTAAAGCGATATCTTTTCGATGCCATCGGTAGTTTCCGGCTGAACAAAGCAAGAGGGGTCATTGCACAGTTTTATCGCGATAAATTCGACGAATACCTTACGTTTACACGTATCGGATCGGGTTCTATCGGAGGAAAGGCCCGTGGTCTGGCCTTCCTCGATTCCATGATTAAAAGGAACCGCTTGTATGACCGCTGGGATGGTGTCACAGTCGCCATTCCGCGAACTGTGGTTATCAGCACCGAAGTATTTGATGAATTCATGGAGGAAAACAATTTATATGAAATTGCTCTCTCCAACAGGCCCGATAGCGAGATCCTTGAAAAATTTATAGCATCCCGCCTTCCTTTTCGCATTCACGAGGATCTCTACACATTTATTTCCGTGGTAAAAAATCCCATCGCGGTCAGGTCGTCGAGCCTGCTCGAAGATTCCTACTACCAGCCTTTTGCAGGAATTTATTCCACCTATATGATCCCCAATGTTTTGTCGGATGAACGCAAAATGCTGGAAATACTCAGCGATGCCATTAAAAGCGTTTATGCATCGGTTTATTTTAAAGACAGCAAAGCCTATATGGCAGCTACTTCCAACGTTATCGACGAGGAAAAAATGGGTATAGTCCTCCAGGAAGTATGTGGCAGGAAATATGAAAACCGTTTTTATCCTACGGTTTCCGGTGTGGGCAGGTCGATTAACTTTTATCCTATTCCGCCTGAGAAGCCTGAAGACGGGATCGTAAATGTTGCTTTGGGACTGGGGAAATATATTGTGGACGGTGGACTGACACTGCGGTTCTCACCGCGGTATCCCCGGAAGATCCTTCAGACCTATACACCGGAGATGGCTTTGAAAGAAACCCAGAAATACTTTTACGCGCTGAACCTCAACGCGGAAAGTTTTCATCCTTCCATTGATGATAGTGTCAATCTGAGCCGGCTGCGTATTTCCGAAGCTGAAAAAGACGGGCCATTGAAGTTAGTGGCCTCTACGTATGATTTTCAAAACAATATTCTGCGTGACGGTTTTCAGCACGATGGCAAAAAGTTGGTAACATTCTCCAATATATTGAAGCATAATGTCTTCCCTCTTGCCGAGATATTGCAGAGCGTTCTCGATATCGGGCAACGGGAGATGGGCAAACCCATCGAAATTGAGTTTGCTGTTGAACTGAACAAACCAAAAAACGAGATAAAGATTTTCCATCTTTTGCAGATCCGTCCTATTGTGGAGAATGATGAAACCGTGGATCTTCAACTGAAAGAAATCCCTCCGGAAAAGGCAATTATCTTATGCAATGCTGCTTTGGGTAATGGAATAATGAAAGAAGTCAGGGATTTTGTATATGTCAAACCCGAAACTTTTGATGCATCGAAAAGCCAGGAAATTGCAGGAAGAATCGGAATTCTCAATGACAAGCTTACGATGGAAGGCCGTTTCTATATCCTGGTCGGGCCAGGAAGATGGGGTTCAACCGATCCCTGGCTGGGCATACCGGTGAAATGGCCTCAGATTGCATCTGCCCGGTTGATTGTAGAATCAGGCTTAAGTGATTACAGGATAGACCCGAGCCAGGGAACACATTTCTTTCAGAATCTTACCTCCTTTAGGGTCGGCTATTTCACCATCAATCCCTATATTCAGGATGGGCATCTGGATATTGACTATCTTAATTCGCTTGAGGCGCATTTTGAAGACGAATTCATACGGCATATACGCTTTCCGGAACCTCTTCTCGTGGAGATCGACGGGAAGAAAAATATGGGCGTGGTCTTTAAAATGGGAGAAAGGGATGAAAACAACCTGTAGAATAAAATATTCATTAATACCTTTTTATTATGTTCCGAAATAGTTTTGCAGGATTTATCCTGATAGTTTTGTTCCTCCTTGTATCCTGTCATCAGGCGGATGAAGGAAAATGGATCGTTACCGAGCGTATTCAATATGATGTACCGGTAAGCAACCCCGATCCGGAAGCCGACTGGTGGGTACAGAATCTCCCCGGCCCGCAGCGTGAAACCTTCCTGAAGGAATTGCTTTCAAAAGCAAAAAGCGGAGATGTCCAGGCATGGGATTATTTCCATAAACCATTGACTACCACTAATGTTCAACAAATCGGTATCGATACACTTGTGAAGAGGTTACGAAGAGACATACCCCCGTATGAGGAATTTGACACCATAGTAGTTACATCACTGGAACTGAAAGACATCACCCGTATCCGTTTCCTCGAAGAGTGGAAAATGCAGGAAGGTACGCTGAATATTGAGAAAAGGGTTATCGGGATCGCTCCTGTAAAAATGGTGGAATACAACGGGGTTGAGTATTCCATGCCTCTATTCTGGATTTATCTCGACCCCGAATATCCTGGAAAGTTATTGCAATAAGCAGGAATTGAATACTTTTGTCGGGTTTTTAATAAAGGTTTTACAGGGGTTTCTCCCCGAAAGGATGGTTTATGCAGGCTCAGGATAAAACAAACCCGGAGATTTTTCAATGGACCCTGCCTAATGGTTTAAGGCTGGTCCACCGTTATGCCGATTCACCGGTTTCACATTTCGGGTTATTCATCAATACCGGTTCGCGGGATGAAACCGATGAAGAAAACGGTCTGGCTCATTTCATCGAGCATGTGATTTTCAAGGGCACAAAAAAGCGCAAAGGTTTTCATATCCTGAACCGTATCGAAACTGTGGGGGGGGAGTTGAACGCATTCACAACCAAGGAGATCACTGCTTTATATTCCACTTTCCTGAGTCAGCATTACCCCAGGGCGGTAGAGCTCATTGCAGATATAGCTTTTCATTCGGTTTTTCCTGAAAAGGAACTCGAAAAGGAAAAAGAAGTTATCATCGACGAAATCAATTCGTATCGTGACAATCCCTATGAGTTAATATACGATGAATTTGAAGAGATGATCTTCCGGGGACATCCGCTTAGCCGGAATATACTTGGTGAACCCGAAAGGATACGGTTGTTTTCCCGTGATGATGTTATTCGCTTTATATCCGAAAATTACCTCAGTAACCGGATGGTTTTATGCTCGGTGGGGAAAATGTCTCCCGGTCGGTTTTTCACGATGGTTGAACAATACTTTACCGGTATTCCTGAAAGAATTGCAACTCGGGAAAGGCTTACTTTCACACCACAGGGGCCATTATCGGAAACCAGGAGCAGGAATACGCACCAGACGCATTGCATGCTCGGGGCTCCTTCGTTCTCCCGTTCAGACCCCCGAAAAACTACCCTTATGTTGTTGAACAATATCCTGGGAGGCCCCGGACTAAACAGCAGGCTTAGCCTTCTGGTAAGAGAGAAGCATGGATATACCTACAACATCGAATCAATGTACCAGAGTTATTCCGATACCGGGTTGTGGTGCGTTTATATGGGAACTACCAATGGTTCCGCTGATAAAACACTTGGTTTGGTAATAAAGGAATTGAAGAAATTGAGGGATCAGCCCCTGGGGATATTGCAGCTTTCGCGGGCCAAGATGCAACTCACAGGGCAGATTGCCATTCATTTTGAGGCCAATCAGAGCAAGATGCTATCGCTGGGGAAAAGCTTGCTTATGGACAACCGGGTAGATACATTGGGCAGCTTCAACAGAAAAATTGAAAAGATCACTGCGAAAGACATCCTGGAAGTTGCCAATATTGTTTTTGATGAAAAGAATTTGAGTTATCTGACCTATATTTCTTCGGAATGATTAGCGACAGACGTTTGCTGGAATACGCCGAATCTGTAAGCAGTCCTGAAAGTGATCTGCTTCGTTTGCTCGATCGCGACACCCATTTGCATGTTGTTGCTCCCAATATGCTTTCGGGGCATATCCAGGGAAAGTTCCTGGAGATGATCAGCCATATGATCCGTCCTGCAACCATACTCGAAATCGGCACCTATACTGCTTATGGGACGATTTGCCTGGCAGCCGGCCTTCGGGAAGGAGGCATCCTGCATACCATCGAGAGTAATATAGAAATAAAGGGAATGATCCAGACCTACCTTACGAAAGCCGGACTGGATCATAGGGTGAAGGTACATTTCGGGGATGCTTTGCAGATCATTCCTGCTTTTAACGAGGTTTTCGACCTTGTGTTCATAGATGGCGCCAAAGAGCAATACATTTCCTATTATGAAATGGTTTTCGATAAGGTCCGTCCAGGAGGATTTATCCTTGCAGATAATGTGCTTTGGGGTGGAAAGGTACTGGATGAGAAACCCGATACTTCTACACGGGCAATCCTGGATTTTAATTGCAGGGTCAGGGATGATCGAAGAGTCGATAATGTGTTGCTTCCCATGAGGGATGGGATGATGCTCATCCGAAAAATATCATGATTTCAATTCTGGAAAATATTTTTCAAGCATCCTGTACAGTCCTGAAGGTAAAACCGGTTTGGAGATATAATCGTTACAGCCAGCATCCAGCGCTTTGACCCGGTCTTCTTCCATCGCATAGGCGGTGAGAGCAATGATGGTCAAATCGGGTTTGCTCCTTCGTATGATCCGGGTAGCCTCGTATCCATCAAGACGGGGCATTTTTATATCCATGAAAATCATGTCAATGTGCTTGCCGGAATTGATAAAGTCAATGCATTCCTGGCCGTCACAGGCACGGTAAATGGTGAGCGATTTCCTGAAGAGTAACTCATAGAGATACTGATAATTGGTGTCGTCGTCTTCAGCAATCAGGATCTTAATGTTAGCGGGAGCGCCGGCAATCTCCGGTAAAAAACCGGAATTTTCTTTTCGTGTTTGCAATTTGTCAGCGGTTGGAAAATAAGGAATAGTAAAACGGAAAACCGAACCTTTTCCGGGTTTCGATTCCACCCAAATGCGCCCCCCAAGGAATTCCGCAAGCCCTTTTGATATGGATAATCCCAGCCCGGTTCCTCTTTGCTTCACTACGGAAGGATCATCAACCTGATAAAAGCGGTCGAACACATAGGGAAGGTCTTTCTCATCGATTCCGCAGCCCGAATCCTCCACATAAAACTCAACTTCGTTATTTTTTACATCATACCCAAACCGGATGTAACCATGGTCAGTATATTTGAATGCATTGTTAAGCAAGTTATTCAGTATCTGATTCAACCTTTTATGATCGCTACGGATCTGCGATTTATCAATTGGCAAGCCCGTCTTCATATAGAATGAAATCCCTTGCATATTGGCCTGGTGGGAAAAGAAATCATGAAGTTCCTGCATGAGGTCATTCAGATTCACCGGTTCGTCAATAAGTTTCATCTGGCCGGTTTCAATTTTCGAAATATCCAGGATATCGTCGACTATCCCAAGCAATTGCATACAACTATCGTTGATGATTTTTGAGAACTCTGCCCTTTTTTTATCACTGGTATCAGGTTCGTTCAACAAGCCCGAAAAACCTATGATCCCGTTCATAGGTGTACGGATCTCATGGCTGACATTGGCCAGGAAAGCCGATTTCAGGCGGTCGCTTTCCTCTGCTTTCTCCTTGGCCCGAATCAGTTCCTTTTCCGTATTTTTCAAATATGTGATATCGGTTGCAGTAAACACCACACCTTTGCCCCAGTCGGTTGCATCAATGGGTGTTGAGCTCATGAAAATATCCAGGATCCTTCCGTCTTTGGTTTGAATTTGGGTTTCAATGCTTCCTGTACCACTTTCCCTAATTTTCCGGTATTTTTCACGCCCCACTTCATCATACTCTGCATTGGAAGGGTAAATCATTCTGGCATTCCTGCCAATAAGCTCCTCCCGTGAATATCCGCTCATTTTGCAAAATGCATCGTTTACTTCAATAAAAGTCCGGTCGATGATCATCCCGATGCCATTTGGCACGGCGCGGTATATTCCCGATAAGGTTTGCTCCCTGGCTTTGAGTATCTCTTCCTGGACTTTTCGAGCCGTTATATCTACAGCAATACCCCTGAGTCCTGTGATCATGGAATGATTAATAATTGGGGTATTGAAGATTTGCAGCATTATTTCTTTACCATCTTTGGTTCTGGCACGGTATTCATTTCCACTGATATTTTTCCCCTGCATGATCAAATCAAGCCTTTCCATGAGAACCGGCAGATCTTCGGGATGGATGATATCACGAAAATTCACTTTTTGTCCGATAACATCTGCTTCAGAATATCCGAATTTGGTTAGTGTTGCCTTGTTAACATAAGTGATTTGTCCTTTCCTGTTGGTTTCAAAAACAACCTCAGGTAACAATTCGGCAAGCTCCCGGTATTTTTTTTCACTTTCCCTGAGCTTTTCCTGTATTTCATGTTTGGCAGTTATATCCCTGGCAATGGCATGAATGCCGGTGATTGCCCCTTTTTCACGGATAATACCGACATGAGCCTCTCCTTTGCGCTGTTTGCCTTCATGGTCTAACCAATCAAAGTTATATTGCACATCAGATTTGCCCAGTATGAGCGATGCAAATATTTTTATGTATTTGGGCAGATCTTTTTTCGAAAACAGGGAAAGCTGTGTAAAATGTTTACCGATTATCCTGTCGGGTTCTGTGTTATAGATTTCGAAAAATGCCGGATTGCAATGTGTGACTACTCCTTTTTTATTCAGGATCACAGAACCTTCCGGTGACATTTCAAAGAAAGCTTTGTATTTTTCCTCGCTTTCAGCTAGTTGTGCTTTGTAATCCCTTTCATTGGAGATGTCTTCCATCAGCCATATTACCCCCTTGTTCGCGTTGGTTGGATCAATGGCTTTTCCTGTTAGCCGGCACCAGACGGTTTGTCCGTTCTTATGCCGGAAAGGCCATTCAGTAACAATGTCCTTTACCTGAAGGTTGAAATAGTGTTTTTCGCCAAATCCTATAAAGTGTTCTTCATCAAGGTGGATTGTGGCGACAGATTTTCCGGCAAGTTCTTTTGATGTATACCCCAGGATGGAAGCCAAACGGTCGTTGATATGAAGGATTTCACGGTCGTTGACGAGATACAGGATGCCGATCAGCGAGTTTTTCAGGATGGCCTCGTATGCATGCAATTCCCGATCATCTATGGGAGTTAATGGTCTGTTGCCGTTTGATTCCATAGCCATAGTTTTATTAAACAAGAGTAGATTTGGTGGAAAAGAATATCACACCTTAAATTTAAAGGAAATATCTTTCAGTTCCTCATTGGCTTTAACGATTTTATCCTTTAGAGCTTCCTTGTATCCCAGGAATTTGCCCATCAGTTCAGGGTCCGATGCCGCCATGATCTGAATAGCAAGAAGTCCGACATTCTGGGCCTCGTTAATGCCAACGGTGGCAACCGGGATGCCCGGAGGCATCTGCACTATGGAAAGGAGTGAATCCAGTCCTTCCATGGAGGCTTTAATGGGTACACCAATCACCGGCAAGGGTGTCATGGCTGCAATCACTCCCGGAAGATGGGCTGCCATTCCTGCACCTGCAATGATGACTTTGATTCCACGGGTATGTGCTTCTTTTGCAAACTTTTCTACCTTATCCGGAGTACGGTGTGCAGAAAGTGCATTTATTTCAAACGGGATCTCAAATTCATCCATGATTTTGGCTGCTTTCTCCATAACAGGCATATCGGAAGTGCTGCCCATGATAATACTTACTAATGCTTTCATATTATTGTGGTTGGTTAATTAAACAATAAACCGGATCAGAACGGATAATTCCTGACTCAATCTGCTACATTTGCAATAATATTGTAAATTTATAAAATCTGCATGGAAACAATCCAGGTAAAAGACAAAAAGTTTGGGATTTTCATCCCTTATGCTCGTATTCAGGAAGTGATTGACAGTATGGCTGTTCGGCTCAATCGCGACCTTGCCGAGAAAAACCCTTTGTTTGTTGTGGTTTTGAACGGTGCCTTTGTTTTTGCGGCCGATATTTACCGCCGGTTGGAATTCGACAGCGAAATATCGTTTGTTAAGCTTGCATCATACAGAGGAACGCAAACCACGGGAGTTGTGAGGGAATTGATCGGTCTCGACAATGATCTGCAGGGCAGGACGGTGGTCATCCTGGAGGATATTATCGACAGTGGATACACCATGGCATATGCTTTAAAGAAGTTCAGGGAAATGGGAGCAACGGAGGTGTTAATCGCGGCTCTTTTGTTCAAGCCGGATGCCTTTAAAGAAAATTATAAAATCGATTATTTGGGGATGGAGATCCCAAACGATTTCATTGTAGGTTTTGGGTTGGATTACGACGGACATGGAAGGCATTACAGGGATATTTACAAGGTAAAATAAAATGGCAGGAAACCCTAATTTCGTAGATTATGTAAAGATCAACTGCCGTTCCGGCAGGGGAGGGGCAGGGTCGGCGCATTTCCGCAGGGAGAAGTTTGTCCCCAAAGGTGGTCCTGACGGTGGTGATGGCGGTCGCGGCGGTCATGTGATCATGCAGGGCAATGCCCAGCTATGGACATTGTTGCACCTGAAATACACAAGGCATATCAGGGCCGGGAACGGTGAAAACGGGGGGGCACAGACCTCGACAGGTGCTGGTGGCGCTGATGCCATCATACAGGTTCCCCTTGGCACCCTTGCACGGAATGCAGATACCGGTGAAGTTATCGGGGAAATCACTTCAGACGGAGAATCTCTTATCCTGCTGGAAGGAGGACGTGGCGGTCTGGGCAACGACCACTTCAAGACCGCTACCAACCAATCGCCCCGTTATGCCCAACCCGGAGAAACGGGAAAGGAAGAATGGATCATCCTGGAGCTTAAGCTGCTGGCTGATGTCGGACTCGTAGGGTTTCCCAATGCAGGCAAATCCACGCTGCTGTCTGTTGTTTCGGCAGCCCGCCCCGAGATCGCCGATTACCCCTTTACCACCATCAGGCCCAACCTGGGAATCGTATCATACCGCGACGGCCGCTCGTTTGTGATGGCCGATATCCCGGGAATCATCGAAGGAGCCCATGAAGGAAAGGGGCTTGGACTACAGTTCCTCCGCCATATCGAGAGAAATTCCCTGTTGCTGTTCATGATCCCGGCCGACAGCAATGATATCAACCAGGAATTCAAAATCCTGAAAAATGAACTGAAGGAATATAACCCCGATCTGTTGGATAAAAAGATCATCCTGGCCATCACCAAATCCGACCTCCTGGATGAAGAATTGAAAACGGAGATCCGGAATGACTTACCGGATATTCCCTGGGTATTCATTTCCGCGGTCACCGAAACAGGGTTGCAGAAGCTGAAAGATCTGATATGGGAGGAATTGAATGGTTGATGATATAAAATGATTCCCTGATGATTGAATGGCTCATAAGCATTGATAAGGATTTGCTCCTCCTGCTGAACCGGTGCCATACCGGATTCGGCGATTGGCTGATGTTCTGGCTGAGCAACAAGTACACCTGGATCCCTTTGTATGTGGTATTGATCATGCTCTTAATCCAGACGTATAAGTGGAAAGGTCTTTGGATTATTTTATTCGCTATTGCTGCTATTACCGTTAGTGATCAATCCTGTACTCATTTGTTCAAAAATGTTTTCGAAAGGTTACGGCCATGCCACGATCCGGAGATTATGGATATGGTGCTTCTGGTGAATGGCAAATGTGGAGGTAAATACGGCTTTATTTCATCGCATGCATCCAACACATTTGCACTGGCAGTGTTTCTAACCGGATGGTTCAGGAACAGGTTTCGTTATTTTGCATGGTTCATCTTCCCCTGGGCAGCCCTGGTATCATACAGCCGGATATACCTTGGAGTGCATTTTCCCGGTGATGTGATCGCAGGAGCCTTGTTTGGCTCGCTGACCGGCTGGTTTTTCTTATGGCTATCCGGGAAAATTGTAAATAGAAATAATGTGTATCGGGTATGACTATGATCATGTTGCAGGTTACAGGCTTCAGGTTGCACCCTGCACCCTGCAACCATTTGTTTCTCTTTCCCGATTCACTTAAAAGAAATTTTTTGAATTCAATACCGCATTGATAACATTTACGTCCGAATGTTGTTTTATAAAAAATGTCTCGATTATGAAAAAGATAATCCTGCTTATCTTCCTCAGCGCATTAATATTGTCATCCTGCGAAGAAACCGAAGAAATACTGCAGAATACAGGGCTTTCCAATGAGGAGATTGTTCTGGGGCTAAAGCAAGCCCTGACGGTAGCAACCGATACTTCAGTGTCGATTGTTTCGAAGGTTGACGGGTATTATATGGATCCTGTCATAAAAATATTGCTTCCTCCGGAAGCGGATATTATTGTCGAAAATATTAATAATCCTTTGTTATCGGGTTTGGGACTGGATCTTCTGGTTGAGGATGTCATCCTGAAGATAAACCGTGCAGCAGAAGAGGCGGCTAAAGATGCCGTGCCCATATTCCTGGATGCCATCACAGGGATGACCATCACGGATGCTTATAATATCCTGCATGGAAATGACACGGCGGCAACACACTATCTTCGTGAGAGCACGTATTTAGCTTTGTTTGGTTTGTATGAACCTGTATTGCAGGCTTCGCTGGATAAACCTATTATCGGGAATGTATCTGCCCAGTCAACCTGGAATACACTTACAGATGAATATAATGCCATTGCCAATACAATGATTGGGCAACTGGCCGGACTGCAGCCGGTGAATACTGATTTGGGGGAATACGTCACACACAAGGGTCTCGATGGCTTATTCGTAAAAATAGCCGATGAAGAGGCTGAAATAAGACACAATCTTTCCGACAGGGTTACGGATTTACTTCGCAGGGTTTTCGGCTCTTTGGGGAAATAACGGGGGAAATAAAGATCAATACCCGTAAACCCGTCCTTCCATTTTATCGATTATAACTTTCCAGGGTAACACGTCATCCACGGAAGGTTTGCTGAAAGCGAACGGTTTTTCGGAATAGTTTTTCATGAGTATCTCCAGGGCGCTAACCTTGGCATCATAATCTTCAATAAATTCAACCTTTCCATAGACAAGAACGCTCCGGTACTTCATTCCCCAGCTACAGGCAACCTCTTCATTAACGTAACGAAGAACATGATCAGTGCTGAAAACCACGCAAACACGGTTGTTGTTCTTCAGGATGTCGATCTTTTTTCCCGCTTTCGCTGAATGGAGATACAGAATCCCATCCTGGAAGCCAAAATTGAAAGGCAATACATAAGGTTCGCTGTTGGCGTCAACCATTCCTACATAACAAACATTGCAACCGGCAATGATCTTCTCCATCTCCTCTTTCTGAATGACAGCGCGGCTTCTCATCGTTTAGATGTTTAAAAGAGCAGTATTGGTAATTCTTTCAAGCAAATAGGTTATAACCGACAGAATGATGCTGAAAACCAATGCCCACCAGAAACCGTTAACTTTAAAGCCCGGAACGATCGCACCTGCCAGCAAGATGATCAGCGCATTGATCACAAGTAAGAAGAGCCCTAAGGTTATAAAAGTGATTGGTATAGAGAGAAACACCAGGATGGGACTTACAAAAGTATTTAGTAAAGCCAGGACGAGCGCCACAAGAAGTGCGTTTAAGAAGCTTTTTACCTGGATTCCCGGGAGAATGTAAGCGGCTAAAAGTACTGCCACTGCCGATAATAAAACTTGAATGATAAAATGCATAGGTTAATGTTTTGGTTTGTGTGCTAAAATTAAGGAAATAATTTAAAATGAGTATCGGGAATGATTAAAATCAGGTTACTTGTTTCATGGTTTCAGGCTGCAGGTAGTCTGGGTGTGGGTCCTGAGTGATGAGTTGTCGCTTTCGCTTGCAACTTGCAACCTGTAACCTGTAACTTGTAACTTTTTGTTAATGTTTCCCGATACTCATTAAATTTAATCCTGTCAGTGCCCGATATAAAATGAATTAAAATTCACAGAAAATAGCAGGTCATATCGGACGTCTTGTCTTTCAATAAGATAGGAACAGCGTAGTCCCAGTTCTATTGGTGCCAGGAAGCGGAAAATATGCATATCCCCTGTCAATTCAAGCCCGGTGGAGGAATAAATATCCTGCTGCCCCTGTTGACGGTTCCAGGATTGGTCATAAAACAAGCCAAGTTTGACTCTTTGCAGGTAGAAGATAGGCCCTGCGCTTAAATCCGGATAGAAAAGGGGCAAGGCGTAGGTGGAACGCAGGCAGATGGCCTCATAAGGATTTAGGTTGGAGTAACCCCTGGGAAAAAGGATAAGGTCGGAGTAATTATAGTATCCTGTTTTGGTTTCCTGGTAAGCACCACTGACACGGATTCCATGATTTTTCATGATACCGGGCATATAAAGTGTGAGGGTGCCGCCTGCAACGGAACTGATGATATCGTCAAAAGGGGTGTAATAATAGCGCAGATCAAGGGTTTGTCCCCAGCGTGGGTAGATCTGTCGTGTTGATTTTTTCAGGTTATGGTATGCATATAATCCGAATCCCAAGGATGAAATATCATCTTTGCGGAATTGAACCGGGCTGTTTTCTTCCATGTTCCTGAATATCATGCTATACGATACAAATGGCTGTATTCCTTTATAATACTTTCCGCTTGTCAGGTCAAGCGGGATGCGAACTCTGGCTCCTATGCCGGTTTCCTGCCAATGATATGTTATGTTATTCCCGTTCAGAGGGTATTCATCGTGTCGCCTGCCATAGGAAGCCTGCAGGTCAATCACAGGGTAAAAGCCCTGATAGCTGCAATCAAGATAGAATTTGCCGGTTTGTTCGTTAACATCCCACGAATAACCGGCTTCCAGAATGCTTGTACTCAGAAGGTTTTGAGAGAGTACCGATACGCCGGGCCGGATATCTCTTGTAGTTGCGCTGATACTGAGCGGAGCCCAGCTGTGTATGTGAAATAAATGAGGGAATCTTCTGAAACGTTTTATTTCATAGGTTGAATCAGGAATGTTGGTTTTATCCAGATTAAAATTTTCCTGTGAAACAATACTTTCATACAAACGGATATTGTTGTTTTCAATAATGTCAAGGCTTTTATCCAGGAATTCGTCGGGATGAATACTCCCGATCCTGTATCCTCCTGCCGTATAGGTTGAAAAGATCAGGGTTTCATCAGAGCCCTCAGGAGCGACATAACTACAGCCATAAGGTGCCGAAGTGATCATGGTGATCTTTTTCTCTTCAGGATCCAGGAAGAAAATATTGGCTATTCCTGAATAAGATGCAGTAAAATGCCATCCCTTTCCGGCAGCCGCCGGGTTGCTTATCTCGCTGAATCCCGCTATGAGGAGCGTGTCGGTTTGACCGTTGTTCAGGGAAATTGAGATCATGGTTTTTCCCTCATTACCCAGAAGTATGGTGCAAATTCTTTTCCCGTCCCTGCTCCATGCCGGTGTCATAGGTAATACAGGGTATTCCCAGCTAAACCGCTGCAGCACTTTTGCCGTGTTGACATCCAGGATTACCAGCGAGTAGCCATTTTCAGGATCTGTCTCAACAGCCGCAATCCTGCCTGCTTCGGGCGAAAGAGCGGGTGCGAAATATCTTGTTTGCCCTGTAAGTTTTCTGGTTTTTCCCGACTTTATATCCAGTATTTTGATTTCGGCATATTCGCGGTTGGTCCAGCGGGGATCGGTCTTCTTTTCCGACCAGCATAACAAGCCCTGTGACCAGGAAAGGGATTCGGTAAATATCCGGCCCGGGGTATGAATGATGGTTTCTTTGCCTTCTTTATCAATCTTTATAATCCTGGTAATATCCTGTATCCCGGAACGGATTGCATAGATATTCCCTTCATCATCTCTGACCGGATGAAGGTAATCGGTATAAAACCGGGGGGCCTTTCCGTGGATATGAATGGGTGTCAGCTTAGTATTCTCAGCCTGTTCTTTCCATTCTGACTGCAATGTAAAAAGGCTTTGCCGGTAGAACTCCATTTTTTTCAGTCCGCTTGTTTTCCTTATTCCTCGCGAGAAAGGAGTGATCATCCAGGGTTTCCGTGCCGTGGTGGTAAGGGCTGATTGCCAGATTTCCGGTCCGTAGCTTTTTCGTCCCATGGCCACCAGGAAGTATCCCAGTTCATATTGATTGGGAACGCGATCGCGATAAGTGCCAAATACCGCTTTATCGTAAGGGAATATTCCCTTTTCCAGGAGTTGTGTTCTGAGGATCATTTCAAAGGAGGGATCCCGGCCGCGGCCGGAGCTGCTCAATGCGGTTTCGGAGCATATGGCATCCCCTTCGAGGAACCAGAAAGGGATATAAAGACCCATGACCCCTGCAATTCCCTGTTGTCCGAACAACCAGGAGATGCCTTTGGTAAAGCCCTGGTTTATCATGGTGATCTGGGCAATATGACGGTATTCGTGGAGGGCCAGTTGCCGTATCCAGGGTTGAGCATATGAATCCTGCGGAGGGGTGCAGTAAAACTCCATCCTTAAGGGAGCCGGCACCGCGAAGGCATTGGAGGTTGCCATATAATTATGCATCAACAACCATGTATTCCTGGGTCTTCGGCCAAGCGAAGCGTACACGGCGTTACAGGATGCTTCCAGGGTGTTGGCTGTATTCAGGGCAAGGGGTTGGTAGTTTTGAGGGAAAACGATGCGGTAGTTTTCCGTCCTTATCTGGTACCACCGTGTTGAAAACGGCTCCTGCCCGGAAATAAAATATTGTGAATATGCTTTCATCATTGGGAAAGCAAAGAGAAGAAGGATAATGACAGACCGGATAAGGGATGGTTTCATGGCGTCTGCCAAAGATAAATATTTTAATTACCTGTCAGGTTTTCTTCGAACCAGTTCCATAGAGAATCATGCGGGGTGGGAGCAGTGATGATCAGAGGTTCTTTTCTGACAGGATGGATAAATTCTACACTGCGGGCATGCAAATGAATAGAACCGTCGCTGTTCGATCGCGGGAATCCGTATTTCAGGTCACCTTTCACCGGGCAGCCGATCTCTTTGAGTTGCACTCTGATCTGGTGATGTCTTCCTGTATGGAGCAAGATCTCCAGGAGGTAATAATTCTGGCTTTGCCCCAGGATGCGGTAATCCAGTTCGGCTTTAAGCCTTCCCGGGCCTTCCCTCGGGTAGGCAAACGACATATTTTTCTCTTCGTTCTTGATAAGGTAATGAACCAGTTTACCTTCCGGGGAAGGAGGCGGGTTTTGGACAACGGCCCAGTATGTTTTACGTATATCCCGTGTACGAATGAGATTGTTAAGCCGGGTAAGGGCCTTGCTGGTGCGGGCAAACATAACCACGCCGCTAACCGGCCGGTCGAGACGGTGCACAACTCCCAGGAAAACATCACCCGGTTTATTGTATTTAACGGCGATATAATCTTTTACCTTTTCGCTTAAGGGTTTATCGCCGGTTTTATCGCCCTGCACAATGTCGGATGGCCTTTTGTTAACGGCAATAATATGGTTATCTTCAAAAAGAATATCCTGTTCCGTTATTAATTCAGGTGTTCCCGGTATCATACCTGGCTTGGAAGGATCAGTATTGTTCGCGTTCATTCGGGAAATCGAGCTCTTTGACGTCTTTTATGTATGCCCTTACCGATCCCTTGATTTCTTCATTAAGGTTATGGTATCTTCTCAGGAAACGGGGGGAGAATTTCTGTGTGATGCCAAGCATATCGTGAAGGACAAGAACCTGCCCGTCTACTTCCGGGCCGGCCCCGATACCAATGATGGGCACTTTTGTTTCCTGTGCCACTCTGCCGGCAAGTTTAGCAGGGATCTTTTCCAGGATAATGGAAAAACACCCGGTATTTTCAAGCAAGTGTGCATCTTCGATGAGTTTTTCGGCTTCCCTGTCTTCCGTAGCCCTTACGACATAAGTCCCGAATTTATGGATAGACTGAGGAGTAAGTCCCAGATGTCCCATGACCGGTATCCCTGCTGATAATATCCTTTCGATGGATTCGGCAATTTCCTTTCCTCCCTCCAGTTTTACTGCATTGGCGCCCGATTCCTTCATGATGCGTATGGCTGAGGAAAGAGCTTCCTTGGAATTCCCCTGGTAAGTACCAAAAGGGAGGTCAACCACAACCAAAGCCCTGGTAACTGCCCGCATGACAGATGATGCATGGTATATCATTTCGTTGAGCGTAATCGGGAGTGTGGTCGTGTGCCCTGCCATTACATTGGAAGCTGAGTCTCCAACCAGGATCACATCTATCCCTGCTTCATCCAGCAGTCTTGCCATGGAATAATCATAGGCGGTCAGCATGGCAATCTTTTCACCTTTGAGCTTCAATTCCTGAAGTACGTGGGTGGTTATTTTTGTATAATTGCTTTTTGGGATCATCTTGAGTGTAATAAATGACTATCAATTGAGTTACAAAAGTAAAACATTAATGTAAAAAAACACGATAACAATTTGAGGATTAAACCTGATTGGTCTTTTTTAGTCCAAGTTAGAACAAAATAATTACTTTTGCTCAGTAATCTGAAAACCATGAAAAAGTATACTATCCATTTTCTGTTGCTTCTCACCCTGGCTTTGGCAGTTTCCTGTGAAGATGACATTGACCTTAATGCCGATTACAAAAATATCACCATAGTTTACGGACTACTTGATCCTGTTGCAGATACGAATTTTATCAGGGTTAACAAAGCCTTTCTGGGAGGCGATGCCTATGCCAATATCCTTATTCCCGATTGCACACAATACAGTCAGGAACTGGATGTCAGGATTACTGCTTTTCTGGGAAATAGTCAGCAGGGTGATCCCATTGTTTTCAGCAGGATGAACCGGTATATTTATTATTCCCTTGCTCCTCTGAATGACGATTTCCGGTACAAGCTGGAAATTGATGTTGAAGGAAACAAGATTACAAGCGAAACGGGTATTGTTGTTAGCTTTGGGATGTCCAAGCCTCCTCGTGCAAGCTGGACTCCTCCCCAATTCTCCACCGAGGTAAATTACAGACGTGGCTTTAATCAGGAGATTGTATGGGATATTGAAGATAATGCCCAGAAATACGAGGCCCAGATTGAGTTTGTGTTTAATGAAGTTTTGACTGATAATACCGTCAGACCCCGCTCCATAATATGGTTAACTGCCACCCGCAACCTGCAACCAGGATATGAAATGACGGTGACCTATTCCAATGATCTTTTTTACACAGTAATCCAGAATACAACCATATACAACGACCCGGCTGAAGAAGACAAAGTTGTAAAACGAGTACCGCACAGGGTAATTTATTCCGTCAGTGCTGCTGCACCGGACCTGGCTACCTATATTGATGCCAACCAACCCATTCAAACTGTCGTGGAGTACCGGCCCGATTACACTAATGTTGTAAATGGATATGGTATCTTTTCCAGTCGCACCCGTGACACATTGCACAAATACCTGCACAGGGATACCCGGAAAAATCTATCCGAACTTCCGGGTACAAAATTTGAGTTCATTCCCCAATAGATTTTAACAGCTAATTCTGCCTTTTTGTCATAGATTTTCCAAAATAATAACCTGGAGATTATTCAGCATGTCTCCGAGTTCTTCTTTTAAGATTTTATTTTACAGATAGTTATAAGGATGGAAGCGAGGCTGTCTGAAAAACCATTCTTACGGTATTGCTGCCTGACTAATGGCAATTATGTTTCATGGCATAATACTTGAGTATATGGAGCGAAAAGTTTAAAAGATCACTAAAAAAAATTAAAGAAATGGGAAAAATTATAGGAATAGACCTTGGAACAACCAATTCCTGTGTAGCTGTTATGGAAGGGAGTGAACCGGTTGTTATCCCCAACAGTGAAGGCAGAAGGACGACACCTTCTATTGTTGCTTTTACTGAAAATGGAGAACGTAAGGTTGGTGATCCTGCAAAACGACAGGCCATTACAAACCCAACAAAGACAGTATACAGCATCAAAAGGTTCATGGGTGAAACTTTTGACCAGGTTACAAGAGAAGTAGAACGAGTGCCCTATCAGGTTGTAAAGGGCGACAACAATACACCCAGGGTAAAAATTGACGACAGGCTATACACACCGCAGGAAATATCTGCGATGGTACTTCAGAAAATGAAGAAGACTGCGGAAGATTACCTTGGACAAACCGTTACTGAGGCTGTGATTACGGTTCCGGCATATTTCAGCGATTCACAGCGCCAGGCAACCAAGGAGGCAGGAGAGATAGCAGGTTTGAAAGTCCGCAGGATCATTAACGAACCTACGGCCGCAGCGCTTGCCTATGGGCTTGATAAAAAGTCGAAGGATATTAAGGTTGCCGTTTACGATTTGGGCGGTGGAACCTTTGATATCTCGATCCTGGAACTGGGAGATGGTGTTTTTGAAGTCAAATCGACCAACGGGAACACCCATCTGGGTGGTGATGATTTCGATGATGCCGTAATACAATGGCTTGCCGATGAATTTAAAAATGATGAAGGCCTGGATCTGCGGAAAGATCCCATGGCTATGCAGCGTTTGAAGGAAGCGGCCGAAAAGGCCAAGATTGAACTCTCCAGTTCAACCGAAACCGAGATCAATCTTCCGTATATCATGCCTGTCGACGGCATTCCGAAGCATTTGGTAAGGAAACTCACCCGCTCGAAATTTGAGCAACTGATCGATAAATACGTTCAGGCTACTATTGAGCCTTGCCGTAAAGCTATGGAAGATGCAGGTCTTACAGCATCAGACATTGATGAGGTGATCCTTGTGGGTGGTTCAACCCGTGTCCCTGTGATTCAGAAGACCGTAAAGGACTTTTTCGGAAAAGATCCTTCCAAGGGAGTTAATCCGGATGAAGTAGTTGCCATTGGTGCAGCAATCCAGGGTGGGGTGCTTTCAGGCGATGTTAAGGATGTACTCTTGCTTGATGTTACTCCCTTATCACTGGGTATTGAAACGTTGGGTGGGGTATTTACCAGGCTCATTGAATCGAACACAACCATCCCGACCAAGAAGTCGGAGACTTTTTCAACGGCATCTGATAACCAGCCGTCCGTGGAGATCCATATTCTTCAGGGAGAAAGGCCAATGGCAAAGGATAATAAGAGTATCGGACGATTCCATCTCGATGGTATCCCACCAGCCCCACGCGGTATTCCTCAGATTGAGGTAACCTTTGATATCGATTCCAACGGTATCCTGAATGTTTCAGCAAAAGATAAAGGAACGGGCAAATCACAGCAGATCCGTATCGAAGCTTCATCAGGATTGACCCAGGATGAGATTAACAACATGAAACGGGAAGCTGAACAGAATGCGGAATCCGACCGCAAAGCAAAAGAAAAGGTTGATAAACTCAACAATGCTGATGCTTTGATATTCCAGACCGAGAAACAGCTTAAAGAGTACGGGGAAAAGCTTCCGGCTGACAAAAAGGCTGAAATTGAAAAGGCCCTGAATGAGCTGAAAGAAGCCCATAAGGCTCAGGATATTGCACGTATCGATTCAGCCATGAGCACACTGAATTCAGCATGGCAAGCTGCAAGCGCAGATATGTATAAAGATACACAGCAATCCGGCCCGGGGACAGGACCTTCACAGGAAAATCCGCAGGATGATTCTCAAAAGAAAGGAAACCAGCCCGGCGATGATGAGGTAACGGATGTGGATTTTGAGGAAGTGAAATAAGTGTTTCTTTTATAAATCAAGGAGCTCCATTGGAGCTCCTTTTTTATTTAACAAAAGATTAACGGTTTTTTTCCGGTGTTTAACAGTGATTTTATACAAATTTGCAGTAATTTCATATCGCATTTAACTTTAAAATTATAACCATGAAGAGATTTACCTTGTTTTATTTATTTGCAGTCTTTGCAATAGCTGCATTTTCCCAAAATGCATGGATTAATGAAATTCATTATGATAATGCGAGCACGGATGTAGACGAGATGATAGAAGTCGTAATTGAGAATGCCGGCAGTTATAACCTTGCCGATTTTCAGGTTGATCTATATAACGGCAGCGGTGGTGTAGTTTATGATACCAAGACCGTGGATATGTTTACCGTTGGCGCTACAAGTAATAATTTTACAATTTATTACTACATATACCCTGTCAATGGCATCCAGAATGGCGCACCTGATGGCATGGCTCTCAGTTATCAGGGGGTTTTGATCAGCGGACAGTTTCTGAGTTATGAGGGATCATTTACAGCTACTGCAGGGCCGGCAAACGGAGTAACCTCAGTGGATATTGGTGTTTCCGAGACAAGCAGTACACCCGCAGGGGAATCCCTGCAGCTAACCGGAACCGGGACTCAATACGCTGATTTTCTCTGGACCGGACCTGTGACAGCCACAGCCGGTCAACTCAACAGCGGTCAGACTTTTGGCGGTTCCGTCCTTCCTGAGCCTACGAATTACCCCACTGCATTTACAGCCAATGCCATGGGGGTAACCGTCGATCTGTCCTGGACGGATGCTACGGGAGCACAGTTGCCTTCCGCTTATCTTATCCTTGGAAGTGATCAGGATAATATAGCCCTTCCAACGGATGGAACTCCGGTTGCCGATGATGAAGATTTGTCGGACGGTACAGGGGCGAAGAACGTGTTGTTTGGTACCCAGGCTTATACCTTTGCCGACCTTCAACCTAATTCAACGTATTATTTCAAGATATTTCCCTATACCAATGCAGGGTCAAACATCGATTATAAAACCGATGGCACACCGCCTGCCGATAATGCCACAACATCCACGGTAGTCATGTACGAAGACTTTAACCAGAGCTGGGGTGCATGGACAGCGATCAGCGTTACCGGTGACCAGGTATGGGATCGTGATAATACCTATGGTATCGGCGGAACGGCCTGTGCACGGATCAGCGGCTATTCGGGAGGTAGCAATGAAAATGAAGACTGGCTTATCTCGCCTCCCATGAACCTGGATGCCTATACCAATGAAATCCTCACTTTCTATAATGCTAAAAATTATGATGGCCCCGATATGCAGGTGAAAATCAGTACCAATTATAACGGAGGAGGAAATCCGGCTTCAGCAACCTGGACCACACTTGCTTACACATTATCTCCGGGAAGCTGGACATGGACTGCCTCGGGTAATATTGATCTTTCAACATACAGTGGAACGGCTGTTTACCTTGCATTTATCTACACATCCAACACCACTGAGTCTGCTACCTGGGAGGTGGAAAATGTGATGGTTTCCGGCGACGGACCTGCTCCGGCCGATATTGTCATCAACGAGATCATGTATAACTCATCCGGTGATGATGAAGAATGGATAGAACTTTACAATAACACTGCGTCAACGGTAGATTTGTCAGGGTGGTTTATACGCGATGATGATCCCAATCATGCTCCCATCACCATTCCTGGAGGAACCATGCTTGCAGCCAATGATTATTTCACCATTGCTGTTTCAACCAGTGGTAATTTCCCATTCACTCCCGACCTTGACGGTACATCACAGATAACCTGGAGCCTTGGTAATTCGGGGGATGAGGTCAATTTATACAACCTGGGCCGTATCCAGGCCGATTTTGTTGCCTTTGATGATGAGTCACCCTGGCCGACAGAACCCGACGGAAATGGTCCGTCGTTGTCACTCCTGCTTCCATCGCTGGATAACACTCTGCCGGAAAACTGGGCTCCTTCCATCCAGACAGGTGGTTCCCCGGATGCTGAAAACTTCCCGCCGGACCCAACCGTCCACGTGTTATCACCCAATGGAGGCGAAATTTTTGAAATCGGAAGCAGTTACGATATTACCTGGGAAGAACTATATGGTTATACGGGAAACATCCAGATCGAACTCGTTGATGTGGGTACGGGAAACAGCCAGCTGCTCGTTTACAACCTGAGTTCTACGCTGGGAACCTGGACATGGTTCATTAACACAGGAATTGCTCCAGGAAACGATTATGTTATAGAGATCAGCGACCTCTCGGGCGCACCTTCGGATGTCAGCGATAATGTCTTTGCAATCGTGGAACCCTATATTCCGGCCCAGATTGTGATCACGGAGATCATGTATAACCCGCCGGAATCAAACGTTGATTCATTGGAATTCATCGAATTGCTGAATAACGATACCCAGGCAGTCAATCTCCTTGATTACAGCTTTGCTGAAGGTGTAACTTTTACCTTCCCTGATGTTATACTGAATCCAGGTGATTATTTTGTTGTTTGTGTCGATTCCATGGCTTTCTATAACATGTTTGGAATGTCGGCATGGCAGTGGACCGGTGGTGCTCTCAGCAACAGCGGCGAAGACATCATACTGGTTGATGCGAATGGAATGTTAGTCGATTCCGTCAACTACGATGATGCTCTTCCGTGGGATACTATCGCCGACGGATATGGTCCTTCTTTAACTTTTTGCAATCCGAATTTGAATAATGCACTGGCAGAGAACTGGAGCGCTTCAACCGAGTTTGCCGGTGTCAATGCTGTTGGTGACAGCATCTTTGCTACTCCTTTTGCCGGTTGCAATTTCATTTTGCCGGTTGCCTATTTTACAGCAGACGATACAACGATAGCCGTTGGTTCTCCAGCCATGTTTTCTGATTTATCGCTTGGGAACCCAACTGCCTGGGAGTGGACTTTCGATGGTGGAGAACCTTCTTCTTCAAACTTGCAAAGCCCTCCTCCTGTTTATTATAATCTTCCGGGATCATACAATGTTTCTCTCACGGTTACCAATGAAAACGGAGACAATACCTTGCTGAG
>Ga0180009_10002007_pt1 | contig 24103 bp, 18 predicted proteins | sample OS_PC_MetaG_FD_123537 | JGI IMG/M metagenome (GOLD analysis project Ga0180009, IMG submission 123537) | Groundwater microbial communities from the Aspo Hard Rock Laboratory (HRL) deep subsurface site, Sweden - OS_PC_MetaG | ecosystem: Environmental > Aquatic > Deep subsurface > Groundwater...
CGCATCGCGCTGCAAAATGCTGCGTCGATCTCCGGCCTGATGCTGACCACCGACTGCATGGTGACCGACCTGCCGGAAGACAAGTCGTCTGCCCCGATGGGCGGCGGCGACATGGGTGGTATGGGCGGCATGGGCGGCATGGGCATGATGTAAAGCCCGTACGCGCACCGATCGGCCTGCCGCCTGGCAGGCCGCCGGCACCGCAGTCAAGACAGCCCCGCCTCGTGCGGGGCTTTTTCATTCAATTCGGCTATCATTTTTGCAATTAGGGGAGCCCGTCATGCAACGTGCCGCACGCGAATACGCCCGCAGTCTCCGCCAGCACCGCCGCTGGCTGGAACGAATGCGCGCGCGCGGCCTGGCGGTCGAAGCGCTGGCGCCCAACCGTTTTCGCAAGCAACTGCGCACCGGCGGTTGCGGCCATGCACGCTGCTGGCTGTGCCACGGCGACAAGCTGGCCAAACGGCCCACGCCGCGCCAGTTGCGCGCACTCGCCGCCGGTCGCGACGGGCTGGCGCAGCTCGAGGGCGGATCTCCGACATGAGCGCCGATGTGAACGATCTGCAGATCGTCGATCTCGGCGAACACTTCGACGCCGTGCTGCTGGATCAGACCTACCGCGAAGTCTATCTGCCCGCCTTCCCGCTGCCTGACGAACAGGAACACCCCGACATCTGGACCCCGCGGCTGAAAGACCCGAACGCGAACCCGCGCCTTGCCTTCCTGGTGGCGGGTCACGCGCTCGACGACCCGCAGGCGCGCCAGCCGCAGGCTTTGCTGGTCGCGGAATACTACGCAGCGAGCCGCTGCGTGCTGGTGAGCTATCTCGCCGTGGTGCCCGAGGCACGTGGGCAGGGACTGGCGCATCGGTTGTACGACGCGCTGACGGCGCGGCTCCATGCCGGCCGCTTTGGCGAACCGGGGCAGATCGCCGCCGTGCTTGCGGAAATCCACGACCCGCAGCGCATTCACGCGAACGACGACGTGATCGACCCGGCTGCCCGGGTCGAAGTGATGGCACGGCTCGGGGCACGCCGGCTGCCGATCGACTACGTGCAACCGGCGCTGGAACCCGGCAAGCAGGCCAGCCACGACCTGTGGCTGGTGACGTTTCCGGCACGTGCGAGCGGGCGCGCCCGTTTCGGGCCCGAGGTGTTGCGGCGCTTTCTGATCGAGTTTTATCAGACGCTGGGCTGCGCCGACCCCGCGCACGACCCGGCGTTTGCGGCCACCTTCGCCAGCGTGCGGCGGCTCGCGGAGCGCGTGGCCGCAGGCCTGCCGTTTCACGAACCGCTCGAGCGCCAGGTGCGTTCCTGCCTGCGCGTGCAGCAGGCCGCGGTGGCGTTCCAGTACCTGGCGGCCGATCCGCTCGACGCCGCGGTGGCGAACTGCCCACCGGAAGCCGTGCTGTGCCGGCATTTTCATTCCTGCGAGAAGGACCTGCTTTCGCATGCGTTCCGCCGGCCGCCGCCGATGCGCACCTACTGCGTGCCCAATGCGCACGCCATCGACGAGGACCCCTACACCCTGCACTGCGAAATCGTATTCCCGGAAAGCCTGCGTTTTGAAAGCGAGGGCGAGGTCTTCACGCTGCGGCGCCAGGGCCCGGCGCGCGTCGAAGCCAGCGTGTCGTTCAGTCGCGGCGATTTTCTGCAATCCGGGCGCGGCATTCTCAACCTGGTGGTGCACTTCGACCTGAAGGGCGACACCACGCTCGGCGAATACGAACTGCTCTCGCTGACCAAGCTGTGGTGCCCGCCCGACGACAGCGAACAGCTGCTGCTCGGCGCCGCCCGCTTCGAGTGCGGCGGCATCGCCTATTCACTGGATGAGCTGGCGCATACCCATCTGTTTGTATCAGCGCCGGTGCCACGACCGAGGCCACTCGGCGGCTGCCTGCAGATCGTCTTCAGCGAAACCGCCGGCCGCGACGCCGCCCAACTCGTGGTCAGCGAGACGCGATGGGGCGACGTCAGCACGCGCGAACTGTTCGACGCGCTGCAAGCGCCGGGCACGACGTGGCCGGAGCAGCAGGTGCCGGCGCTGCGCGCGGTGGCCTGCCTGCTGCAGAACATCCTCGATATCGAGAACGTCGACCGCAACGAACTGGCGGACATGCTGGACGGCATCGACGCCGGCGACAGCGCGGTCACCGCCGTGCATCGCGGCATGTTGTTCTCGATTTCGCTGAACGACCGCCTGTTCGAGGACAAGGGCGCGACCATCGGCATCAGCCCCTATCTGCTGCTGCCGCAGGCCGCGCTGCTGCACAACGAGAGCGTGCTGCTGGATGCGCACGCGCTGCTGCGCCAGACCGACCGCATCAACGACCTGATCATGCAGGCGACGGACAACCCCGACGACGCAGCCGCACAGGCCACGGTCGACGCATTGCGCGGCGCGCTGGTCAAGGCCGTGCGCAGCGAATCGCTGGCCGACCTGCCCGGCAGTCCGGACTGGCTGATTCGCGGCCTGGTCGGTTGGCTGTGGCGGCGCTACGAGAAGGCGCGCGCCGCGTCCAGAGAGCCATCGCGACTGGTGTCCGCCTTTGTCGCGGAAATCGACCAGGCGCTGCGCGAAGGCACCGCCAACCATGCCCGCGAAAAACTCGGCCAGTGGCTCGACCGCGACATGCTCGGCAACGTGTTCCAGTATGTGTCGGAGCGCTGGATATTCGACGAGGGCGGCAAGGACCGCGGCCTCGACAGCCTGCGCGAGGTGTTGCGCAGCAACCTCGACAATCTCGACGCCCGTATCGAGGACGCCAAGAGCCGGCACGGCGAATGGTTCAACAGCAACATCGCCGTCATCGGTCTGGTGTTCACGCTGTTCCAGCTGATTCCGCTCGAGCGCAGCGTGGGCCTGTTCGAAACGCAGATCGGCGTCACCTCCGGCGTGCCCGGCCTGATCGTCTGGGTCGGCGCCGGTACCGCACTGATGCTGACGCTGCTGTGGCGGCGCATGCTGGCGCTGGTGTACATGCGCGCGCTCGGCCACGTTGCGCGCGCCAGTGCCGCAACCTGGCTCAACGCCGACCCGGTGCCCCGCACATGACCGCCGCGCTGCCGCTCGCCAACAGCCTGCACCGCGCCACGCTCGAGGCGCTGCGACGGCAGGCGCCGTTTGCCGCAATGCACGAAGACGACGTGCTGTGGCTGGTGCAGCGACTGTCGGTGGCCTATTACTCGCGCGATGCGACGCTGCTGGCGCCGGCGGACACGCCGCCCGATTCGCTGTTCATCATCAAGCAGGGCACGGTCAGCGGCGACACCGCGGACGGTCAGACCGTGCTGCAGCTGGCCACCGGCGAGATGTTTCCGCTCGGCGCGCTGCTCGCCGGACGCGGCGCCGCCAACCGCTACGTCGCGGCGACCGACACCTTCTGCTATCTGCTGCCCGCTGCGGACTTCCACGCGCTGCTGGAAGCGAGCGCCGAGTTCAACGATTTCTGCACCCGCCGCATCGCCAGCCTGCTGGAGGAATCGCAGCGCGCGGTGCAGGCCGAATACGCGCTGGCGCTGGACGACGACGGCCGCTTTGCGCGCCCGCTGGCCAGCCTGGTGCGACGCGCACCGCTGGCGACGCTGGCCACCACGCCGCTGGCCGAGGCGCTGGCGGCCATGGAAGCCGCCCGTGTCGGCTCGGTGGTGGTCACCGACGACGCCGACCAGCCGATCGGCATCCTCACGCTGAAGGATGTGCTGGGGCGCGTGACGCTGGCCGGCGTGCCGCTCGCCACCCCGATCAGCGCAGTGATGACGCCGCAGCCGGCAACGCTCGGGGCCGATGCGCCGGTGGCCGATGCGCTGGTGCTGATGGCACGCGTTGGCATTCATCACATCCCGCTGGTGCGCGACGGCCGGCTGGTCGGCGTGATTTCAGAGAAGGACGTGTTCGCGCTGCGCCGCCTGTCGGTGGAGGGCGTCACCGCCGCGATTGCCCGCACCGACGACCCCGCCCGCCTGCCCGCGCTGGCGACCGACATCGGCGATCTGGCGCACAGCCTGCTGGCGCAGGGCATGGACGCGGAAAACCTCACCGCGATCATTTCCAGCCTCAACGACCGCCTCACCGAACGGCTGATCGTGCTGGAAAGCGAAACGGACGCCGCACTCGCCGGGCTGAACTGGTGCTGGCTGGCGCTGGGGTCGGAAGGCCGCATGGAGCAGACGCTCGCCACCGACCAGGACAACGCGCTGATTTTTTCGGCGGCGGACGATACCCAGCGCGAGGCGCTGCTGCGCTTTGCGCTGCGGGTGAACCAGCGGCTCGACGCCTGCGGCTTTCCGCTGTGCCGCGGCGACATCATGGCGAGCAATCCGAAGTGGTGCCTGTCGCTGACCGAATGGCAACAGCAGTTCAGCCAGTGGATCGATCACGGCAGTCCCGAGGCGTTGCTGCACGCCAGCATTTTTTTCGATTTTCGTCCGCTGACCGGCGATGCCGCACCGGCGCTCGAGCTGCGTGCCTGGCTCAACCGGGCGGCGCAAAAGAACCCGCGCTTCCTTCACCAGATGGCCGGCAACGCGCTGCGCAACCGGCCGCCGCTGGGCCTGGTGCGCGACTTCGTGCTGTCGGAGGACGACGCCCATCCGCATACGCTCGACCTCAAGCTGAACGGCGCCATGCCCTTCGTCGATGCGGCGCGCATTTTCGCGCTGGCCGCCGGCAGTCCGCAGACCAACACCGCCAAGCGGCTGCGCGAGGCCGCGCGCGCGCTGAACATTCCCGATAGCGAACTGGCCGACTGGAATCGCGCGTTCCATTTTCTGCAGTTGCTGCGCCTGCGCCATCAGCACGGTCAACAGCGCGCCGGACAGACGCCTGACAACCATCTCGATCCCGACACGCTGAATCCGCTCGACCGCCGCATCCTGAAGGAGGCGCTGCGCCAGGCGCGCAAGGTGCAGGCACGCCTGGCGATGGATTACCAACTGTGATCTGGCCCTTCGCCCGGCCCCTGCCGTCGCTGGATCCGGCGAGCAGCGCGCGGCGCGACGCGCTGACCGGGGAAAAAGCCGATCTCAAACAACCGCTCGCCGACCTGCGCTGGTGCGTGGTCGACACCGAAACCGGCGGACTCGATGCGCAGCGCGACCCGCTGCTGTCGATCGGCGCGGTGGCAATCGAACACGGCCACATTGCGCTGGAGGCCAGCCTCGAAGTCGGTCTGACGCAGGCGCACTCGACCGCCGAATCCAACATCCTGATCCACGGCATCAGCGACAGCGAACAGCGCGCCGGCGCGCCGCCGCACAGCGCGCTGCTCGACTGGCTGGAATTTGCCGGCGCCGCACCGCGGGTGGCCTTTCACGCGGCCTTCGACCAGACCGTACTGCAGCGCGCCGAACGCGAACACCTCGGCGTGTCCATTACGGCGCCGTGGTTTGATGCCGCCGTCGTCGCGCCGCTGCTGTTTCCCGATGCCGCGCCGCACTGCCGCCAGCTCGACGACTGGCTGGCGCATTTCGGCATTGCCGTCTACGCGCGCCACGGCGCGCTGGCCGACGCCTATGCCACCGCCGAACTCTGGCTGGTGCTGCTGGACGCCGCACAGCGCAATCACCTCGACAGCGCACATCAACTGCGCAAGCTGCTGCAGGCACATCGCTGGCTATCAGCACATTAGTGCCTACTAATTTGTTTGTGGCCTCCGCCACAAGTACTTACACTCCGCGCACGCGCGACTTCTATTAATAAAGCGCGTTCCCCACTCACGCTCACGGAGGAATTGCCATGCAGTTGTCGGAGAGACATCAAGAGTACTGGCGCAAGAACCTGCGTATCACTGCAGTCCTGCTTGCCATCTGGTTCGTGGTGACATTCGTCGTCATCTATTTTGCCCCCCAGCTCAATGAGATCGTCATCATGGGTTTCCCCTTCGCCTTCTACATGGGCGCACAGGGTTCCCTGATCATCTATGTCCTGATCATCTGGTTCTACGCCCGGCGCATGAACCAGCTGGACAATGAGTATGGCGTACAGGAAGGGGAGGAATGACATGACCGCACTCACACAGAGCCAGTTTTATCAACAGCTCAAGAAGTACTACACCTTCTACACCGGCGGCTTCATCGCCTTCGTCATCGTGCTCGCCATCCTCGAGCAGATGGGTCTGCCCCCACGCTGGGTCGGCTACATCTTCCTCGGCGCCACCATCGCCCTGTATGCCGGTATCGGCATCATGTCGAAAACCGCCGACGTGTCGGAATACTATGTCGCCGGACGCCGCGTACCCGCGCTGTTCAACGGCATGGCAACCGGCGCCGACTGGATGTCGGCCGCGTCCTTCATCGGCATGGCGGGTACCCTGTACCTCGCCGGCTATGACGGCCTGGCCTTCGTGATGGGCTGGACCGGCGGCTATGTGCTGGTGGCGCTGTTCCTCGCGCCCTACCTGCGCAAGTTCGGCCAGTTCACGATTCCGGACTTCCTCGGCTCGCGCTACGGCGGCAACGTCCCGCGCACCATCGGCGTGATCGCCGCCATCATCTGTTCCTTCACCTACGTGGTGGCGCAGATCTACGGCGTCGGCATCATCACTGCCCGCCTCACCGGCATCGAGTTCCAGTACGGTGTGTTCCTCGGTCTGGCCGGCATCCTGGTATGCTCCTTCCTCGGCGGCATGCGCGCGGTGACCTGGACCCAGGTGGCGCAGTACATCATCCTGATCATCGCCTACATGATCCCGGTGGTGTGGCTGTCGGTGTCGCACACCGGCAACCCGGTGCCGCAGGTTGCCTACGGCCAGGTGCTGCAGCAGGTGACGCAGCTGGAAAACGAATTCAACAATCCCGAGACCACCCGGGGCGCAGCCGAAGCCTCGGCGCGTGCGGCCTACAAGGCGCAACAGGGTTCGTTCGAAGCCAGGATCGCGGCGCTGGACGAAGCCGTGGCGGCAGGCACCGGCGACGCCTTCATCGCAGCGCAGCGCGCCGAAGCCGGCAACCCCGACGACTTCCCGGCCACCGCCGAAGCCCTCAAGGCGCAGTGGGCCAAATCCGCTGCGGGTGCGAAGGGCAAGACCGGTCCGGTCTCGGCACACGCCACCGCGTTTGCCGGCAAGGGTGTGGAGGCGAACCTGCTGCAAAGCAATCCCAACGCCACCGAAGCCGAAATCGCCGCAGCCCGGGCCGAAGACCAGAAGGCCTCCGACATCAAGCGCCGCAACTTCATCGCGCTGGTGCTGTGCCTGATGGTCGGTACCGCTTCGCTGCCGCACATCCTGATGCGCTACTACACCACCCCCTCGGTGCGTGAAGCGCGCAAGTCGGTGTTCTGGTCGCTGTTCTTCATCTTCCTGCTGTACTTCACCGCGCCTGCACTGGCGGTTCTGGTCAAGTTCGAGGTCTACAGCAACCTGGTCGGCTCGTCGTTCGCGTCGCTCCCAGCCTGGGTCGCGAACTGGTCGGCAGTGGATGCAACCCTGATGAAGATCGTCGACATCAACCTGGACGGCATCGTGCAGCTCGCCGAAATCACCATCGGCGGCGACCTCATCGTGCTGGCCACCCCGGAGATCGCAGGCCTGCCCTACGTGATCTCGGGCATGGTGGCGGCGGGAGGTCTGGCGGCTGCGCTGTCGACGGCTGACGGCCTACTGCTGACCATCGCCAACGCGCTGTCGCACGACGTCTACTACAAGATGATCGACACGAAGGCCTCTACGGTCCGCCGTCTGGCCATTTCCAAGGGCCTGCTGGTGGTGGTGGCGCTGTTCGCCGCGTATACCGCTTCGCTGAAACCGGGTGACATCCTGTTCCTGGTGGGCGCGGCGTTCTCGCTGGCGGCGTCGGCGTTCTTCCCATCGCTGGTGCTTGGCGTGTTCTGGAAGCGCGCCAACTACCTCGGCGCGGTCATCGGTATGCTCGCCGGCCTGGGCGTGTGCATGTACTACATGTACATCACCTACCCGTTCTTCGGCGGCGTGGCGGCGAACCAGTGGTTCGACATCGCACCGATCGCGGCCGGCGTGTTCGGCATCCCGGTCGGCATCGTCGGCGTCATCGTCGGCTCGCTGATCTCGCGGGCGCCCAGCATCGAAGTCCAGCAGCTGGTCGATCACGTGCGGTATCCGAACCTCGCGGGCGACATGGTGGACACCCGCGCGACCTGATCGTCGCACCGCGCGCCTGACGGCGCGCAACGAAAAAGCCAGCCCCGCGGGGCTGGCTTTTTTTCGCCTGCGCGACCGAGTCAACCCAGCCGGTGGGCGTAGTCGCTGCGCTGCGCGTCGCGGATCAGCTGCTGCGCGGTCTGCGGATCGTGCGCCAGCGTATGCTCGATCGCCGCCGTCACCTTGTCCGGCTCGTTGCAGTGATGCCAGGCCATGCCCAGCGCATACCAGGCGAGGCCGTTCATCGGCTGCAGCCGGCCGGCCTCGGTCAGCGCCGCTGCCGCTTCACGATGCCGGCCGTGGCGCGCATGCAGCATGCCGAGCCCGTACCAGGCGCGGTCGTTGTTCGGGTTCAGTTCGGTCGCCCGCCGGAACGCCGCGATCGCGGCGTCGTCCATGCCGCCCTTGTCGCGCGCGTAGGCGAGGTTGAACCAGGCGGCCGCGTCGTCCGGCTCGAGCTCGACCGCGCGCGCCAGCCAGGTCTCCGCCGCCGCCCAGCGTTCCTGCTGCGCCTCGAGCCAGCCCAGCGTACGCAGGGTTTCTACATGCTTGGGATCGGCGTGATGGCTGTCACGGTAGGCGGCCAGCGCCTGCTCGCGCTTGCCCAACGCGGTGAGGAGCATGCCTCGCAGGCCATGCCGTACACGGTCGTAATTCATCGGGGCGTTCATCCAGAGTGGCGTCGGCATCCATTGTCACGGCCCGGCGGCAGCCTGACAAGCTGCGTTAGAATCACCGCTTCGCCTCCGGAACGCTCGCCATGCCGCTCGACATCCTGCTGGTCAGAATTCTGCTCGCCCTTGTCCAGATCGCTACCCTCGCGCTCCTTGGGCAAGGGGTGCTGGCGTTGCTGGCCGGCAAATACCGTGAGCAGAACATTTTTTATCGCGTGTTGCGCATCATCACCAACCCTGCCGTGCGCACCGTGCGCTTCATCACCCCGCGCCTGATTCTCGATGCCCACATCCCGGCGCTCACCTTCTTCCTGCTGCTCTGGCTGTGGATCGTGCTGGCGCTCACCAAACGCCACCTGTGCGGCCTGCACGGTCTGGTGTGCTGAGCCCGGCCCACGCGGCTTCATCTTGACTTGAATGGGTCAAACCGGTTAAATTGCCGCCTCTTTTGGCCAGTTAGCTCAGTTGGTAGAGCAGCGGATTGAAAATCCGCGTGTCCTTGGTTCGATTCCGAGACTGGCCACCACCTTATCGATGAACGGCCTCCCGCGGGTTTCCGCCGGAGGCCGTTTTGCTGTGCGCCGCATCCGCGTTCCGGTCCGTCTTGACTTGCCCAGAACCTCCGATTCCGGCCGTTTGCCCGGAATCGCAATAAATATTCGCAGCGGGCAATTGATGCCGTACATAAGCTGTACTAATGTGAAGCTCTGCTTTTCCCCTCGACAAAAACCAAGGAGACAGCCATGAGCAAGAAAAACAGCACGCCCGCCCCCCAACCCGAATCTGCCCTCAGCCGCCGAAAATTTCTCGGTGCCGCCGCGGCGACCGCGACCGGCGCGGCGACGCTGGGCTTCCCCTCGATCGCCAAGGCGCAGGCCCCGATCAGCCTGCGCTTCCAGAGCACCTGGCCGTCGAAGGATATCTTTCACGAATATGCGGTGGACTTTGCCAACAAGGTCAACGCCATGTCCGGCCGGGAACTGCGGATCGAGGTGCTGCCGGCGGGTGCAGTCGTCAAGGCCTTCGACCTGCTCGATGCGGTGAGCAAGGGCACGCTCGACGGCGGCCACGGGGTGATCGCCTACTGGTATGGCAAGAACTCCGCAGTGGCGCTGTGGGGTTCCGGTCCGGCCTTCGGCATGGACGGCAATATGCTGCTGGCCTGGCACTATTACGGCGGCGGCAAGGAGCTGCTGGACGAAATCTACAAGAGCATGAACATGGATGTGGTGTCGATGCTGTACGGCCCGATGCCGACCCAGCCCTTTGGCTGGTTCAAGAAGCCCGTCACCAACGTCGATCAGATGAAGGGCGTGAAATTCCGTACCGTGGGCCTGGCGGTGGACATGTACAAGGACATGGGTGCGGCGGTGAACCCGCTGCCCGGCGGCGAGATCGTGCCGGCGCTGGATCGCGGCCTGCTGGATGCGGCCGAGTTCAACAATGCCTCGTCCGACAACCTGCTCGGTTTTCCCGATGTGGCCAAGATCTGCATGCTGCAGAGCTTTCACCAGGCCAGCGAGCAGTTCGAGATCCTGTTCAACAAAAAGAAGTACGACGCGCTCAATGCCGAGCACAAGGCCATCATCAAGTACGCCATCGAAGCCTCGTCGGCCGACATGTCATGGAAGGCCATCGACCGTTATTCCAAGGACTACATCGACATGAGCACCAAGAAAGGCGTCAAGTTCTACAAGACGCCCGATGCCATCCTGAAGAAGCAGCTGCAGTCCTGGGACAAGATCATGGCCGCGAAGAGCGCGGAAAACCCGGCGTTCAAGAAAGTGCTCGATTCGATGCGCAAGTTTGCGGCGCGCGCGGCACGCTGGCAGAACGACACCAGCGTGGACTACAAGATGGCGTACAACCACTTCTTCGCCAAGAAGCGGAGCTAAGCGCACTCAGCCGCCGGCGCGTGCCGGCGGCCTAACCCTTAGGGTTGTACCTTATGCAGACACTCCTGATGGCGATCGACCGCCTGTCCACGTTCGTCGGTCGCTTCTTCGCCTGGGCCATTGCCGTTCTGACCCTCCTGGTTTCCTGGGAAGTGTTTTCCCGCTATTTCCTGAATCACCCGCACCCGTGGGCGCTCGATGCCCAGATCATGCTGTACGGCACACTGTTCATGATGGCCGGCGCCTACACGCTGGCGCACCAGGGCCATGTGCGCGGCGACGTGCTGTATGGCGCACTGAAGCCGCGCACCCAGGCCAGCATCGACCTGGTGCTGTTTGTATTCTTCTACCTGCCGGGCGTGCTCGCGCTGACCTGGGCCGGCTGGACCTACGCCAACGAATCGCTGGCGATACGCGAAAACACCTTCAGCCCCGACCCGCTGCCGCTGTATCCCTTCAAGTTCGTGATTCCTGCGGCCGGTTTTCTGCTGCTGCTGCAGGGCATCGTCGAAATCCTGCGCTGCGTGGTCTGCCTGCGCGAGGGCAGCTGGCCGCCGCGCATGAAGGACGTGGAGGAAATCGACCTGGAAGAATTGCGGGCGATGGTCAAGGATGACGACGAACCCACGGGAGGCCGGCCATGAACAGGGGGCTCGCCGTCGGCTTCGGCATCATGGCCCTGATCCTGCTGGCGATTGCCGTGCTGACGCCGTGGAGTACGCTCAACACCGGCCATATCGGCATCATCATGCTGTGCCTGATCGTGGTGGCGATGATGATGGGCTTTCCCAGCGCCTTCACGCTGATGGGCATGGGGGTGCTGTTTTCCTGGTTCGCCTACCGCTCGGTCGACCCCACAATCGCGGTGCAGCAGACCCTCGACCTGACGGTGCAACGCACCTACGGCGTGATGACCAGCGACGTGTTGATCGCGGTGCCGCTGTTCCTGTTCATGGGTTATCTGGTCGAACGCGCCAATCTGATCAAGAAGCTGTTCCACGCCATCCACATCGCCATGGCGCGCATTCCCGGCTCGCTCGCCGTGGCCAGCCTGGTGACCTGCGCCATCTTCGCCACCGCCACCGGCATCGTCGGTGCGGTGGTCACGCTGATGGGCCTGTTGGCGCTGCCGGCCATGCTGCGCGCCGGCTACGACCCCAAATTGAGTGCCGGCGTCATTGCGGCGGGCGGCACCCTCGGCATCCTGATTCCGCCGTCGATCATGCTGATCGTCTATGGCGCCACCGCCGGTGTCTCGGTGGTGCAGCTGTATGCGGGCGCCTTCTTCCCCGGCCTGCTGCTGGCGGGGCTGTATGTCGTGTACGTCATCATCGTGGCCTGGTTCAAGCCGCACTGGGCGCCGCCGCTGAGCCAGGATGCCCGCAGCGTGCCGCTGCCGCCGCACATGGCGCAGCTGTCGGCGCACTACGGCCGGCTTGCGCTGCCCGCGCTGCTGCGGGCGCTGGCCGGGCCACGCGATGCCACGGTGACGCATACTGCCGTAGGCCGGGACCTGCTGGTCGCGGGCCTGCCGGCGCTGGCATTCGCCCTGATCATGGGGCTGACCTGGAACACGCTGACCCAGCCGACCGAGGAATTCGACACCTCGGGCCTGGTGGAAATGGGCGTGTCTGCCGAGGCCTTCCGCAGCGATGCCAGCGAGGATACCGCCCCGGGCATTTCCGAACCGCCTGTTGAGGACGATCTCGCCCCCGGCATCGAAGAACCGCCCGCGCTGGAAGAACCGGCCGCCCTTGAGCCCCCAGCGCTGACCGAACCCGAAGCGCTGCAGCTGCCGCCCACGCTGGAAGAGGCGCCGGCCGACGATGCGCCGGCGCTGGTCGAGCCCGACGAAGCCGCACCGCCGACCGCCGACCGCGAGCCGGCGCCGGCGGCATTCTGGAAAACCGTCGGCGTCGGCGTGGCAGCGCTGGCGGTCGGCTACCTGCTGCTTACCTTCCCGCGGCTGGAAGTGTTCCGCATGCTGCTCACCTCCTTTTTCCCGCTGGCAGTGATGATCCTCGGCGTGCTGGGCTCCATCGTGTTTGGTCTCGCCACCCCGACCGAAGCGGCGGCGATGGGCGCGCTCGGCGGCTTCGTGCTGGCCGCCTTCTACATGGCCAGTGAAAAGCCGCGCGAAGCACGCCGCCGCTGGTGGCCGAGCTGGTTCGTGTTGTGGGGCATTTTTCTCGCCTCGGTGATCTGGTTCATCCTGCACCGGGCGCATGTGATCGCCGCGCCGCTGCCGCCGCTGCTGGGCCAGGCGTCGATGCTGGCCTTCCTCATCTGGGCGGCGCTGGCCAGCTGGCAAGTGAAGCTGATTCCGATGCTGCGCGAATCGGTGTACCTGACCGCCAAGACTTCGGCCATGGTGTGCTGGCTGTTCGTCGGCGCTAGCATCTACTCAGCGGCATTTTCGCTGCTGGGCGGACAGCACGTGGTCGAGCAGTGGGTGCTGTCGCTCGACATGACGCCGCTGGAATTCCTGCTGCTCACCCAATTCATCATTTTCATTCTGGGCTGGCCGCTGGAGTGGACCGAGATCATCGTCATCTTCATGCCGATTTTCATTCCGCTGCTGGCGCATTTCAACATCGACCCGCTGTTCTTCGGCCTCCTGGTGGCGCTCAATCTGCAGATGTCCTTCCTGTCGCCGCCGATGGCGCCGTCGGCGTTCTATCTCAAGGGCGTGGCGCCGCCCAGCGTGTCGCTGGGGCAGATTTTCATGGGCTCGATGCCTTTCCTCGGGCTGGTGATTGTGTCGATGGCCTTCCTGTACATCTGGCCGCAGATCGGCCTGTGGCTGCCGGGCGTGCTCTACAAATGAACCCGACTGAAACCCGTTCTATCAAGGAGCAACGATGAACATCGCATTCATCGGCATGGGCATCATGGGCCGGCCCATGGCCGTCAACCTGAAGAAGGCCGGCCACACGGTCTTCGTGCACGGCCGCCGCGCCGAAACCATGGCGCAACCGGTCGAAGCCGGCTGCGCCGGTTGCGTGACCATCGCCGACGCCGCGGCGCAGGCCGACATCATCATCGTCATGGTGTCGGACACGCCCGACGTCGAGCAGGTGCTGTTCGGCGAACACGGCGTTGCCGCGGGCGCGAAGCCCGGCTCGGTGGTGGTCGACATGAGCACCATCTCGCCCACCGCGACCCGGGCGTTCGCGAAAATGCTGCAGACGCGCGGCATCGACATGCTCGACGCGCCGGTGTCCGGCGGCGAGGTCGGCGCGATCAACGCCACGCTGTCCATCATGGTCGGCGGCAAGCCGGAAGTCTTCGAACGCGTGAAGCCGGTGTTCGAGGCGATGGGCAAGAACATCGTGCGGGTCGGCGACCACGGCGCGGGCCAGGTGGCCAAGGCCTGCAACCAGATCGTGGTGGCGGTCACCATCGAGGGCGTCGCCGAGGCGCTCACCTTCGCGCGCAAGAACGGCGTCGACCCGGCGAAAGTCCGCGACGCGCTGATGGGCGGCTTCGCCGGCAGCCGCATCCTCGAAGTGCACGGCAAACGCATGCTCGACAACGACTACACGCCCGGCTTCAAGACCAAATTGCACCAGAAGGACATCAACATCGTGATGCAGACCGCGAAGGAGCTGGGCCTCGCGTTACCGGGCGCGGCGCTGGTGATGCAGCACCTGAACGCGCTGATGGGCACCGGCGGCGCCGAGCTGGATTCGGCCGCGGTGATGAAGATCGTCGAGCGCGAGTCCGGCATGGAACGGTAGATTCACGCCGTGAAACACACCATCGTCTTTCTCGACCGCAGCAGCCTGATCGCCGAGATGCGCGTGCCGTCGTTCGCGCATGACTGGATCGATCACGACCAGACCCGTCCGGAGGAGATCGCCGCGCGTCTGCAGAACGCCAGCATCGTCATCAGCAACAAGGTCAGGCTCTCTGCCGACATCCTGGCGCAGGCGCCGGGCGTGAAGCTGATTGCGGTGTCCGCCACCGGCACCGACAACGTCGACCTCGATTACTGCCGCGGACACGGCATCGTCGTCTCCAACATCCGCGGCTATGCGGTGAACACGGTGCCCGAGCACGCCTTCATGCTGATGCTGGCGCTGCGCCGCAATCTGCTCGGCTGGCGCGAGGACGTGCGCGCCGGTTTATGGGAGAAAACCGACCAGTTCTGCCTGTTCACCCGGCCGGTCAACGATCTTCACGGCAGCACGCTGGGGCTGGTGGGCTACGGCTCGCTCGGCCACGGCATGCAAAGCATTGCCGAGGCGTTCGGCATGCGGGTACTGGTCGCCGAGCACAAGGGTGCCACCGCGACGCGCCCGGGCCACACGCCCTTCGACCGCGTGCTCGCCGAGGCTGACGTGATTTCGCTGCACACCCCGCTGACTGCCGAAACGCGACACATGATCTCCACGCGCGAGTTCGGGCTGATGAAGCCCTCCGCCCTTCTCATCAACACCGCGCGCGGCAATCTGGTGGACGAGGCGGCGCTGGTCGAGGCGCTGAAATCGCACCGCATCGCCGGCGCCGGCTTCGACGTGCTATCCGTCGAGCCGCCGCGCGAAGGCAATCCGCTGCTTGATCTCGACCTGCCCAATTTCATTCTGACGCCGCACGTTGCCTGGTCCAGTCGCGAGGCGATGCAGACGCTCGCCGACCAGCTGGTCGACAACATCGAGGCCTTCGTCGCCGGCGCACCACGCAACGTCGTCAGCTAGCCAGACACACCATGAATGCACGCATCCCGGTCGCCGGCCTCTCGATTGCCCAGCCGCTGTATGACCTGGTGCACGACGAGATCGCGCCGGGCACCGGCGTCTCCAGCGACCAGCTGTGGCAGGGCTTCGCTGACATCGTGCGCGATCTGACGCCGAAGAACCGCGCGCTGCTGGCGCGCCGCGACGAGCTGCAGGCCCGCATCGACGCCTGGCACCTGCAGCACAGCGGCCAGCCGCACGACGCCGCAGCCTATCGACAGCACCTGATCGACATCGGCTACCTGCTGCCGGAAGGCGAGGATTTCAGCATCACCACCGAGAACGTCGACGCCGAAATCGCGCGCATCGCCGGACCGCAGCTGGTGGTGCCGGTGAACAATGCCCGCTACGCGCTGAATGCGGCCAATGCGCGCTGGGGCAGCCTGTTCGATGCGCTCTACGGCACCGATGTCATTCCCGGCGAGGGCGGCGCCGAGAAAAAAGGCGCCTTCAACCCGGTGCGCGGCGCCAAAGTCATCGCGTATGCCAAGGCCTTTCTCGACGCGGCCGCGCCGCTGGTCGAGGGCAGCTACATCGATGCCATTGCCTACACGGTCAAGGCGGGCCAGCTTGCCGTGACGCTGTCGAGCGGCGCCCACACCGGACTGCGCGACCCCGCCCAGTTCAGGGGCTACCAGGACAAGGGCGGCGCGATCAGTTCACTGCTGCTGATGCACCATGGCCTGCACATCGAAATCCATTTCAATACCGACCACCCGATCCACGCGCTGCACCCCACCGGCATCCGCGACATTTTCCTGGAAGCGGCGATCACGACCACCATGGATTGCGAGGATTCGGTGGCCGCGGTGGATGCCAGGGACAAGACCCTGGTCTATCGCAACTGGCTGGGGCTGATGAAAGGCGAACTGGCCAGTGCATTCGACAAGGGCGGCAAGACCCTGACCCGCAGCCTCAACCCGGACCGCCGCTACCTTTCGCCCGAGGGCCACTATTTCGACATTGCCGGCCGCAGCCTGATGCTGGTGCGCACCGTCGGCCACCTGATGACCACCGACGCGGTGCTGGACGCGGCGGGCAACGAGGTGTTCGAGGGCCTGCTCGACACCCTCATCGTCAGTCACTGCGCGCTGCACGACCTGAAAGGCACGAGCCCGCTGCGCAACAGTCGCAGCGGCAGCGTCTACATCGTCAAGCCCAAGCAGCATGGCCCCGACGAAGTCGCATTCACGGTCGATCTGTTCGCGCGCATCGAGGACGTGCTGGACCTGCCGCGGAACACACTGAAGCTCGGCGTGATGGACGAGGAGCGGCGCACCACGCTCAACCTCAAGGCATGCATCCGCGCCGCGCGCGAGCGGCTGATCTTCATCAACACCGGCTTTCTCGACCGCACCGGCGATGAGATCCACACCTCGATGGAAGCCGGCCCGGTGCTGCGCAAGGGCGAGATGAAATCCGCCGCCTGGCTGCGCGCCTATGAGGACTGGAACGTGGACGTGGGGCTCGCCTGCGGTCTCGCCGGCCGCGCCCAGATCGGCAAGGGCATGTGGACCATGCCGGACCGCATGGCCGACATGATGGCGGCGAAGCAGGCGCATCCCGAAGCCGGCGCCAGCTGCGCCTGGGTGCCGTCGCCCACCGCCGCCACCCTGCATGCGATCCACTATCACCGCGTCGACGTGGGCGCGCGCCAGCAGGCCCTGCGATCGCGCGCACGTGCAGCGCTCGACGACCTGCTGATGATCCCCGTGGTGGCGACGCCCGACTGGTCCGCCGAAGCCATCCAGCAGGAACTCGACAACAACATTCAGGGCCTGCTCGGCTACGTGGTGCGCTGGATCGACCAGGGCATGGGCGCGTCCAAGGTGCCCGACCTCAACAACGTCGGCCTGATGGAAGACCGCGCGACGCTGCGCATCGCCAGCCAGCACATCGCCAACTGGCTGCACCACGGCGTGGTCAGCGAAACCCAGGTGATGGACGCCCTGCAGCGCATGGCGCGGCTGGTGGACCAGCAGAATGCCGGCGACCCCGACTACATCAACATGGCACCGAGCTTCATCAGCCTCGCCTTCCAGGCCGCGCAGGACATGATCTTTCACGGCCGGCGCGTGCCCAACGGCTACACCGAGCCCACGCTGCACCGACGGCGCCGGCAGTTCAAGGCGGCATTGCGTGGCGACTAGCCGCGCAACATTCAGACGGCGCGGCGACTGAGCCGCGTAACATTCAAGCAGCGCGGCGACTGAGCCGCGCAACGCTAGCGGCGCGACGGCTCGAAACTAGCCTGCCGCCCGGCTCCCCGTACCGGCAAAGCCGCGCGCATGTTCGCCCAGCAGCGCGGTCGCCTCGTGACCGGACATCGGTACGCTGTAGAAATAGCCCTGGATCTCATGGCATTGCATCTGCTGCAGGCTCGCACGCTGGGCTTCGGTTTCGACGCCTTCGGCGACGACATTGAGGTTCATGCCGCGGCCCATCGCCACCATCGCGTTGACGATGGACATGTTCTCTTCGCGCTCGAGTTCCTGCACGAAGGACTGGTCGATCTTCAGCGTATGGATCGGGAAGCGCGACAGGTATTTGAACGAGCTGTAGCCGGTGCCGAAGTCGTCGATGGCGAGCCGGATGCCGGACGCGGAAAGCCGCCCGAGCTTGATCGCATTGGCTTCGAAATCACGCATCAACAGGCTCTCGGTGATCTCGAGTTCCATCTGGTGGCCGTCGAGCGAGTAGACCTGGATCGCGCGCATGACGCTGTCGACAAAGTCGGGGCTCTCGAGCTGGCGCGCGGAAATGTTGACCGACAGACGCACCGACGGCAGCCCGGCCTTGCGCCATTCGGCCATCTGCGCGCCGGCCTGGCGCAGCACCCAGTCGCCGATCGGCACGATGACGCCGGATTCCTCGGCCACCGGAATGAAGTCGGCCGGGGTCAGCAGGCCGCGCTGCGGATGCCACCAGCGCAGCAGGGCTTCGAAGCCGCGCACTTCGCCGGTGGTGGTGTCGACCTGCGGCTGGTAGAACAGCACGAATTCGTTGCGCGCCAGCGCGCGACGCAGGTCGGCCTCAATTTGCATGCGCTCGGAGTAGGGCGCCTGCATGCCGTGCTCCCAGAACTGCAGCCGGCTGCGGCCCTGCGACTTGGCCTGGTACATGGCGATCTCGGCCTGACGGATCAGGCTGTCGATCATGTCGCCATCCTCCGGCGCGACGCAGGCGCCGATGCTCACCGAGATGTAGATTTCGTGGCCCTTGACGTAGACCGGCTTGGACAGCACCTGGATGACCTTGCGGCAGATGTGCTCGACATCGCTGCGCGACACCAGGGTCGGCAGCAGCACCGCGAATTCGTCGCCGCCCAGGCGCGCCAGCGTGTCGCCTTCGCGCAGGCATTGACGCAAGCGCGTGCCGACGGCGAGCAGCAGCTCGTCGCCGATGGTGTGACCGAGCGAATCGTTGATCACCTTGAAATGGTCGAGATCGAGACTGAGCACCGCGAGCGGCTTCTGGTTGCGGCGCGCCTGCGCCAGCATCAGGCCGAGATGGTCGCGGAACAGCGCGCGGTTGGGCAGGCCGGTGAGCAGGTCATGGTAGGCCTGGTAGTGCATGGTTTCCTCGGCCTGCTTGCGCTCGGTGATGTCCTTGGCGACGCCGTAACTGCCGATGAAACGCTGCTCGAACGCGCTGGCCGCCTCGTCGTACATGCCGGTGGCCGTCAGTTCGACGGTCTTGCAGCGCCCGTTCATCAGGCGCGGGCGACGCATGCCCGGATTGCACTTGAGACGGATCTCGATGTTGCGTGCGCTGCGGTCGCCGGCGCGGCGCTCGTTGAACACATGTTCGGCGCGCGCGATGTCGTCCTCGTGAATCACCAGGCTGTAGTGCTGGCCCAGCAGTTCCTCGCTGCGGTAGCCGAGCAGGCTCTCGACGCGCTCGTTGGCGAAGGTGAAGCGGCCGTCGCCGTCCAGGGTGTAGATGAGGTCGGGCGAGCTGTTGACCAGAAAGCGGTGCCATTTTTCCGATTGCTGCAGGCGCTGCAGAATGTGGTTGTTCTCCCGTTCCAGACGGCGCCGGATCAGTGTGTTGTCGATGCGACGCAACAGTTCTTCCGGCTCGTAGGGCTTGCGCACGAAGTCGGCGGCGCCGCCGCGCAGCGCGCGGATCGCCGCGTCGATGGTGCTGTCGCCGGACACCACGATCACCGGCGTGTCGGCGCTGCGATCGGCCACAAAGCGCAGCACCTCGTTGCCGTTGAGGTCGGGCATGCCGAGGTCGAGCAGGATGACGTCGAACTGCTGCTTGCCGATGGCGATCAGCGCTTCGCAGCCGCCGCCGGCGGTCGTCACGTCGTAATCGCGCGTCGAGAGCAGGCGCACGAGCCCCTCCAGAATCAGCGGTTCGTCGTCCACCACCAGCAGGCGCGGACGCATGGGGAAAGTGCTGATGACCGCAGGATGCGGGCCGGGGTCGCTGGGATCGTCTGTCATGGGTGTTCTCCTTGAGCCGGGGTTACATAGACCCGTAGCGTGTTGTCGTGATCGGAACCTGGCCGTTCTGCAGGGTGGGCAGGCGGATCAGGAAATGGGTGCCTTGCGGGGTGCTGGTGCAGCTGAGCTGGCCGTTCATGCGTTCGACCAGGCCGCGGCTGATGGTGAGGCCGAGGCCGGCATGGTCGCCGCCTTTCTCGCTGATCACCGGTTCGAACAGGTGTGAGGTCACGGCCGCCGGCAGGCCGGGGCCGGTGTCGGCGACTTCGATTTCGACATGTTGCTGGCCGTCCAGCGCGACCAGGCGGGTACTGAACTTGAGGTGGCCGCCGCTTTGCATCGCCTCGACCGCATTTTTCGCAAGATTGAACAGCACCTGTTTCAGCAGGTCTTTTTGCAGCGGCATCGGCGGCACATCGGGGTTGAGGTCGATCTGCACGTTGACCTTGTTCGGCGCAAACAGCGTGCCGAGCGCCATCCGCACCAGCTCGGACACCACGCTGTTGACCGACACCAGTTCCAGCGACGCGGCAGCCGGCGGACCGACCTCCTCGGTCGCCGTGAGGCCGCGCACGATGCGCGCCACCCGTTCGATTTCGTCGGCAATGATTCCGAGGTCGCGCTGCACCGACGAATCCGCGCCAAGACGTTCCGACAGCAGGTTGACGTAATTGCGCATGATGGTGAGTGGATTGGCCACTTCGTGGATGGCGCGCCGCACCCGTTCGCGCGGGATCGCGTCGTCCGGCACAGCGGGCGGCACAGCGGTCGCCGGCGCCGGTGCGAAGGCCGGCTGCAGCGCCTCGGCGCATTCCGCCAGGACAAAGCGCCACAGCGGCGACATGCTGAGCCCGGACAGGGCATTGCCCGCCACCAGCACGCCGACGCGGCCGTCGGGCAGGATCATCGGCTGGCTGAGCAAGCTGTCGACGCCGAGCAGACGGGCGATCTGCTCGTCGGCCAGCGCCGCGCCGGCTTCGCCGCGCGTGAAGGTCTGGGGCGCATTGCGCACCAGCGCGCGCGGCAGTGCCGAATGGGCGTCGTCGGGCGGAATCGCCAGCGCGCCGAGGCCGGGCGGTGCCGGAATCAGCGCGGTCACGCGCAGGCTGCCATCGGCGGCGGGCGCAAACAGGCAGACCTGTTCGATGCCGAACAGGGCGCGCAGGCTGTCCTGCAGCAAACCCAACACCGACTCACTGCCGGCGGCGCTGCGGAAATGCCGGTGCAACGCCGACTGCGCAGCCTGGCCGGCATACAGGCGGGCCAGGCGATCGAAACCCATGCCTTGCGTCTGCACACCGAGATCGGCGAGGCCAAAGCGCAGCGCGTGCTGGCGGCTCTGCGCCTGGCTGTCCGCCAGCAGCTGTGCGGCTTCGCCCGCGCCGATCTGCAGGGCACCCAGCGCCGCGCGCACGTCGACGCTGTCCACCGCATCGGGCCGCGTCACCAGGTGATACGCCAGCTGGACGATACGCACCAGCGCATGCGCAGCGCGTCCGCGCACCAACGGTTCGGCGTGGTAGCGCACCGCATCCGCCACCCAGCCGTCGGCATCGAATCCGGCGAACCAGTCGGCGGCGGACGCCGGGTGAGCAAGGTCGGGGTCGAGGTAATCCGCGAGGTTGTGCGCCAAACCGGCGGTCCAGGCCGCCTCGGCGTCCGCCACGCCGGCGCGCAGGGCGAGCGCCTGGGCCAGATGCGCCACGCCGATCGACTGCCGCCAGCGCGCCGCATACGCGGCCTGCACCGTCCCCGCTGCGACGGGCACCGCCAGCAGCAGGGCGCGCAGCAAATCTGGCTGCGCGTCGCCCAGGTCCGCCGGCAGCAGGCGCAGGCGCAGGACCAGCACGGGATCGCAGCGTACGCAGTCGGCAAACGCCGTGCGCGCAGCCTCGCCGCGCATCAGCTGCTCCAGCGCCTCGGCCACAATGCCTGGGGCACAAAGGCAGGCTGTTAGCTCGGACTTCTTTAGTAAAGTATTCGAAATATCCTGCATGTTATTGCTATATATAATAATTTTTGCTACACCGTCAATCTGAGACGTGAAATAATCGGGCCGCGGCGACAAACTGTTGTTTTCAAGTTATCGCTGGCATGTCCGTAGACAGCCCATGCTGTTACATTCCTGCGACCTTTATTAGAGTCCATCCATATGAAATCTGCTGTTCTGTCCGGATTGATTTTATTGTGCATTCACACGGGTGCTACCGCGCTCGAGGGTCAGGCCACCTTGCAATGGAGCAACTCGATTGGCGGCACGGCCGCCCAGCCGATGTTCGACGCGGCGCCCATGCCTCAATTGAGCGCGCACTCGGTGCTGGTGTTCGACCAGGCCACCGGGCAAGCGCTGCTTGAAAAAAATGCCACCGAGCAAACGCCGATCGCCTCCATCACCAAGTTGATGACCGCCATGCTGGTGATCGACGCCGGCCAGCCGCTGGATGAAAAAATCACCATCACCGATGCCGACCGCGACACGCTCAAGGGCACCGGCTCGCGCCTTGCCATCGGCGCCCGCTATACGCGCGGCCAGTTGCTGCATCTGGCGCTGATCGCGTCCGACAACCGCGCAGCCCATGCGCTGGGACGTACTTATCCGGGCGGCATAGAGCGCTTTGTCGCCACCATGAACCGCACCGCACGCGCGCTGAACATGCACGATACGGTATACGTCGAACCCACCGGCCTGTCGAGCGGCAACCGCTCGACCGCGCTCGATCTCGCACGCCTCGTCGGCTACGCGCATCAGAACTACCCCGAGATCAACCAAATCAGCACGTCCGGCAGCTACACGCTCGGTACCCGGCGCGTGGTGGTAAAAACCAAACACAAGAAAAAGCAGGTGCAGTATCGGCCGGTCGCATTCAACAACACCAACCGCTTCACCCGTGCGGAGGACTGGCATATCGGCCTGTCCAAGACCGGCTTCATCAACGAAGCCGGGCACTGCCTGGTGATGCAGGCACAGGTGGCCGACCGCGATGTCATCATCGTGCTGCTCGACGCGCAGGGCACCAGCCGCCGCGCAGGCGACGCCACCCGCATCAAGGAATGGCTGGAGTCTTACGAGCCCCGCCAGACCGCCACCGCCGCCTCGCGCACCTGACCCGCGTACTGCCTCTGCCCCTCGCGACCCCGCCTTCGAGCGGGGTCGCGGCGTTATGATGGGTCTACTTCATCACCCGCGTCGCCCGGCATGTCACCCGACCTCGCGCAGCAACTGCTGCTGAAAACGCTGCTGCCCCTGTCCCTGCTGATCGCCGCCGGCGGCATCTGGCCGCGCTGGCAAACCGGCATTTCCATCGTCGGCCTGCGCGGCGAAATCAACCGGCTGGTGCTCAATTTCTTCGCGCCGATGCTGTTTTTCGCGGCGGGCGCATCCGCCACCGTCGACCTCAGCATCCTGCAGGTGCCGCTGATCCTCGGCGTCGCCACGCTGTTCGGGCTCGGGCTCGCCGCGCTGGCGCTGTTTGCCACCCCGCTCGGACGCGGCCTGTCGCGGCCGCAGCGCGGCGCCATCATGCTGGCGTCCGGCTTCGGCAACGTGCTGTTCTTCGGCTATCCCTTCCTCACCACGGTGTACGGCGAATCGGGCGCGCGCTATCCGTTCTTCGCAGACATGCTGGCAACCACGCCACTGGTATGGTCGCTCGGTGTGTGGATCGCCTTTCGCTGCGGCAAGCACACTGAACACGCCAATTTTCTGAAGATGTGGCTGAAGCTGCCGCCGGTATGGGGCTTCGCCGCCGGCATCGCGGTCAACCTGTCCGGGCTGGGGCTGGAGCCGCTGGTGGAAGCCGCCCACTGGGCCGGCAGCCCGACGATTCCACTGATGCTGTTCGTGCTCGGGCTGACCATTCCCTGGCACGATCTGCGGCCGCAGAAAGCCGTTTTCGTCGCGCTCGGCATCAAGCTGGCGCTGATGCCGCTGCTGGCGCTGGGCATTGCGCTGGCATGGCCGGGCACCCTCGATGAGCCCGGCGAGGCCGCCGTGCTGGAAGCCGCCATGCCCACCATGGTGATGGTGATTGCGCTGGCCGACCGCTTCGGATTGGACACCCGGCTGGCGGGTCTGATCATGGGCTGGTCAACGCTGGTGGGATTGGTTACGCTGCCATTCTGGCTTGTGGTCGTGAAAGGCATTGCATCATGAAAATCGGATTCATCGGCAGCGGCATCATGGGCCGCCCCATGGCGGAAAACCTGCTGCGTGCCGGACATCAGC
>Ga0180009_10002008_pt1 | contig 24075 bp, 29 predicted proteins | sample OS_PC_MetaG_FD_123537 | JGI IMG/M metagenome (GOLD analysis project Ga0180009, IMG submission 123537) | Groundwater microbial communities from the Aspo Hard Rock Laboratory (HRL) deep subsurface site, Sweden - OS_PC_MetaG | ecosystem: Environmental > Aquatic > Deep subsurface > Groundwater...
GCCCAGAGGCTGCGGTTCTTGCCCCAACTGGCTCCTCCCTGCAATCGAACGGCGCCGTTGGCGTAGGTCAGGAGGCCGTCAGCCGAGGCATCCGACGGGGCCAGCGTCAGCCACATGACCGAGATGACCGAGCTGACAGCGAGCTTTGCGGCTATCCTCATGACGGTTCCTCCTGACTGACCTGACGGGCTCGTTCGCCTCTGCTCTGGATTTCGGTGATCCTGACGCCGTAGCGGTCCCCCACCATCACCGCCTCTCCCCTCGCCACCAGCCGGCCGTTGACATAGATGTCAAGCGCCTCCCCCGCGGCCTTGTCGAGCTCGACGACCGATCCCGACCCGAGGCCGAGGATGTCGGCAACCGTCATCTGTTGACGCCCGAGCTCGACCGATATCCTGAGCGGGATGTCCAGCAACATGTCCATCGCCGGTGCTTCCTTGCTTGCGGGTTCCTTGGTATCCGTCATTCGGATTCACTCCTTGATGCGGCTGTTGATCTGGAGACTCAGGCTGCCTTTGCTGACGATCGGCTTGCCGAGGAACCTTGGTCTTTCCTCGATCTGCAGCTGGATCTCTCCCTCGACGGAGCTGTCCAGCGTGATCAGATCGTCCACGGCCAGGGACAGGAAGCGCCGCATCGGCATCAGTGTCGTGCCCAGCACCACGGTGGCGGTGAGCGGAACGTTCAGGATGGAGGCGGCCAGGGGGGATCCGGCGATGTCCCGACCGGTCGTCTCGGGCGGCAGCTTGAACCCGGCGGCAGAGGTCTCCAGCGCGATGACGACCGTCGATTGGCGGTCCAGCATCGTCATGCGCATCGTGAACAGTACCACCGCCTGGCCAGCGGCCGGTTTCTTCGAGGCGCCGGGGCTCTCCGCTGTCTCGATGCTGATGCTGGGGGGGCCAGTCCGCTCCAGGACGCCCCTCAGATGGCCGAGGATCCTGACCGCCAGTCGAGAGACCGTCCGTCGTTCCGTGGCCGAGGGCGGGCCGTCCGAGACATCCACGCCGTCGATTTCTCCGCCGAACTGACAGGCGACGTACATACCGCCCAGAAGATCGTCGATCGCCACGGCACCGGACGCTGGCCGCCCGTCGACCCGCAGCCCGTAGACGAAGCGAGCGGCGGCGAGCAGGTTGGTGACATGAGATCCCGGGACGACCTCGACTGGCTCCGACGCGCCCTTGCACGGCAGCCGCAGGAACTGGGAGCAGAGCTGCGCGATGCGTGCCGCCAGACTGTCCGCCGCCAGCTGGAGCACTGGCAGCACCGCGTATGCCTGGTGGTCGCGGACCACGAGGTCGATCGGCTTGACGACCTTGCTGGCTGCGCCATGGCTGGTTGGCTGCAGCAAGGCGTCCATCTCGGAAGGCGTGAGGATCGAGCTGTCCATGGTCACCACGTCACTGCATGACGAACTCTTTGAAGTAGGCGGTCTTGACGGTGCCCTCGCCGAACACCTCGTTTGCCATCTTCGTCAGCTCCTTCTTCATCGCGAGCTTGAAATCCTTGGCCTGGACCTGCTCCACGGTCATCGTCGAGATGTAGACCAGGGCCCGGTCGTGCAGCCTGGGCAACAGGTCCTGCAGCGCCCTGGTCGCCGGGTGATTCAGCTCCAGCATGACCGATAGCTTGAGGTATCTCGCCCCGCCCGGCTCGTTGAGGTTGGCGATGAGCTTGCTCATCTCCAGCATCGGTCCGCTCTTCGGGTACCGTCGCACATCGGGGTCGGCGCCACCCCTGACAGTGAGGAAGGCGATGCCGCCGGCGCCGGCCACCAGGACAGCGAGCAACAGAATCCAGGGCAGCTTGGATGCCGGTTTCGCCGGCGCGCTCTCTTGCTCATCCGCCATTCGGGTCCTCCAGTTTGCGGCGCGTGGGATGCAGTGTGAAGGTCAGCTGCGCGTAGGGTGGCCCCTTGCGCGACATCACGCCGGCGGGGGGCGCCTTCTTCCTCGCGAGCTGGCGAATCAGCGCGGCCGATCGCCAGGCCGCCAGTGTCCAGGGGGAGAAGAGCCGGGAGGTCGCCCCGCGTTCCGCCGTGGGGATCCTCACCCGGCTCAGCGTCAATCCGGGCGCGCCGATCTGGGCCACCTCTGCCAGCAGCCGCGCGCTCTCGGGGCGGATGTCGGGCGCGCCGGCCCGGAACAGGAGACCGAGGTGCAGCTTGGCCTCGATCCGGTCCTTGAGGCGTTTGATCTGCACCGGCTGCGCTCCGTCGAGCATGTCGAGGGTCGCGTCGTCGAGGGCATGCAGGCCCTCGGGCGCCGATCGCCTGGCAGCCCGCACCTGGGCGGCGAGCTCCTGGGCGAATTTCATGATCAGGTCGATGCGTTGACCGAGCGTCTGGTGCAGCACGCCTGGCGATCCCTCGGCGACCGCCTTTTCGGTCTCTGGAGCGACGGACATCTGCGCCTGGGACGGCGTCTTGCTCTTCTCCAGGGCGCCCAGCGCGCCACCGAAGAAGCCGAAGGTCTCCTTCAGCTTGCGTGAGTCCAGCGACGCCATGGAGAACAGCAGGACGTAGAAGGTGATGAGCAGGGTCAGTAGATCGCCGAAGGTCACCAGCCACCCCTGAGTGGAAGTCGCGGCCGGAGCGCTTGGTCGGCGCTTGCGGGCCATCACTGTCCCTCCTTTGGCGACGCGAGCGGTCGGCTGAGCGAGGAGGGAGGGACGACGATCTTGACGAATCGCCGGTCCGGGTCGCCGGGCCCCGCCACGCCGTGTCCCTCGGCGATGACGCGCGACCTGTCCATCCCGGCCGCCTCCACGAGGTAGCGTGCGACACTGACGGCGCGGCTCGCGGACAGCTCGATGTTGGACGGGAAGTACTGCGACGGACGTGCGTCGGCGAAACCGTGGACCTCCACGCTTCGGCCGGTCTGGATCAGCAGCCGGGCCATGCGGTCGAGCACCGTGAAGACCTCGGGGTTGAGCGCCACGCCGTCGGCGCGAAACAGGGCCTTGTCAGCGAACTCCACCTCGAGGTTGTCGGCGGTCTGTACCACCTGGGCCGTCTCGGGGCCGGTGCTCTTGCTCAGCTGCTGGAGCAGCGCGAGGGTGTCCGTCTCGGTGCTCTTCTTGGTCTTGATCCGGTGGACCTGACGCCGGATCGGATCGCTTGGCATCAGTGACTGTCCCTCCTGGCTGGCGCTCTGCCCGCCCTCCAGGATGCCGAAGGTTCCCAGCAGGGAGCCCATGGCCTTGCGGACCTTGACATCGCTGCGGGTGGAGATGCTGACCAGCAGGATGAAGAAGGAGAGCAGGATCAGATTCAGCGAGATAAACATGATGTTGAACTGGTCCTGGCGGTCACTCTTCCCGGCACTCTCCGTGGAGCGTTTCCTGGCCACGATTCGACTCTACTTCGCCTTCGCAGCGAGCTCGCGCTGCTGCGTCTGGAGAAACGAGGTCAGCTTCTGTTCCACGATCCTCGGGTTGTCACCCAGGGAGATCGAGAGCACCCCCTCCATGGCCAGCTCCTTGTACAGCACCTCCTCGGTGCTCCGCATTCTCAGCTTGCCCGCCAGCGGGTTGAAGACCAGGTTGGCGAGGATCGCGCCGTAAAAGGTGGTGATCAGGGCGATCGCCATCGAGGGACCGATGGTGTCCGGGTCATTCATCTTCTGCAGCATCAGCACGAGGCCGATCAGCGTGCCGATCATGCCCAGTGCCGGCGCGTAGCCGGCGAGGGCGCTGAAGATGTCCGCGCCCATCCGATGTCGTTCCTTGAGCTGCTCGATCTCCGTGTTGAGGATCGCCTCGATCGCCGTGACCTCGTGCCCATCCACCGCCAGCTGCAGCGCACGTTTGACGAAGGGCTCGTCCGTTTGTTCCGCGGCTGACTCGAGCGCCAGGATCCCCTCACGACGGGCGTGGCTGGCGTGCTCGACCAGCTTGGTGATCAGATCCCTGGTGGAGCGTGGTTTGTACAGAAAAGCGTGCTTGGCCACGGAGAGCGCGCCGAGGAGCTGTTTGAAGCGAAAGTGGACAAGTCCGGCGCCGAAAGTTCCACCAAGGACGATCAGGGCCGACGACGCATCGAGGAAGGAGCCGATTCCCTGACCAATGGCCAGAATAATGAGCCCGAAGGCCGACGCCAGACCTATCAGGGTTGCGAGGTCCATGATAGCCGCTCCACATTCGGATCTGATGCAACCGTGGTGCCACGGCGCCGGCTGCGCAATTTGCGAGAAACAGGTGCGCGTCGACACCCTGGGCCGCGATCCGGCGTCAATGTCCAGGGAGGCACAGTCATCAGACTGGCGCCCCGTGCTTCGCCTGGCCCGGCGGCGCGGTGCCAGGCTCGCCCCACGCCGCCGGTCGTGCGGAGCACTGGCGTGCCAGTTCGGCCTCCCGGGGGGCCGGCGCGAGGCGAGGAGGGACGCGGCGACACCGGAGTGCCCCCGGTGCCGCCGCGTCGTACAAAATCAGCCGCTAGTAGTTGCACCTAGCACCATGGTTACAGTTAGCGTTTCAGCGCGACCAGCTCGGCCAGCATCTGATCGGCCGTGGTGATCGTCCTCGAGTTGGCCTGGAATCCCCGCTGGAAGGCGATCATGTCCACGAACTGCTGGGCCAGATCGACGTTGGACTGCTCCAGAGATCCAGCGGCGATGGTCCCGCGGCCGCCACTGGCAGCCTCGCCGATCAACGCCGGTCCCGAGGCTTCGGTGGAGATGAACAGGTTGCCACCGATGCGCTGCAGCTCCTGCGGGCTCTGGAAGTCGGCCAGCAGCACCTGTCCGACGGTGCGCCGCATGCCGTTGTTGAACAGGCCATCGATGACCCCGTCGGAGGCGATGGAGATCCCCGACAGGGCGCCGCTCCCGTAGCCGTCCTGGTCGATGTAGGTCACCGTCGAGGAGGATGCGTAGTTGGCGACACCCTTGAGCCCCGTGCCGCCGCTGGCCGTGTCGTCGCCGAAGTCGAAGGCGATGGCCTGGTTCTGGGTGGCACCGACGAAATCGAAGTCGGTCGCCGCGGTGGCCTGGCTGACCAGCTTGCCATCGGTGTCGAAGTTCATGGTTCCGTTGGCGCACTGGACCCAGGTGCCCGCGGTCCCACCGGTGAGCTCGCCGCCGTCCACCAGCGCGTTCCAGCTCCAGGTCTGGCCGGCCGGAGCCTGGGCGTCCTTGCGGAAGTAGATCGTTACCGAGTGGTCCTTGCCCAGCGAGTCGTAGACCGTCACCGAGGTGGAGAAGTTGCTGGCGGCCTCCGGCGTCTGCGGCACTGCGGCGAGCGCCGCGGCCATGGTCATCGTCGGAATGACGGCATCGGAGTCGAGATTCCCGATGACCTGGGCTGCGGTGGTGGCCACGGGCGGCATCTGGGAGTTCTCGACCTTCACGTCGGTCACCGTCTTCACCAGCGTGCCGGCGGCGTTGACCACGTAGCCCTGGACCTTGAGCTGCTCGGAGTTGACCATGTACCCGTCCTTGTCCAGGTAGAACTGTCCCGCGCGGGTGTAGAAGGTGGAGTCGAGGCCCTCGGCGCTGCCCTTGACGGCGAAGTAGCCGTCACCCTTGATCGCCAGGTCGGTGGCGATGCCGGTGCCGAGCAGGGCGCCCTGGGTCAAGATCTGCTGCACGTCAGCCAGGCGTGACCCGAGGCCGACGTCCCCGACACCTCCTCCCAGCGAACGAGCGAGCACGTCCTCAAAGTTCGCCCTCGAGGACTTGAACCCCACGGTGTTGGCGTTTGCGATGTTGTCCCCGACCACGGAGAGGGCGTCTCCGTGCGAGGTCAACCCACTCGCCCCAGTGTACAGACTGCTCACGACTGACATTTGCTTCCTCCTTTTGTGCCATTTCCTTTGTGGCTGTTGTTGCTGTTTCTCATAGTCATGAAGACCGATTCGACCATGTTCAGGAACCGCTCGCAGGCTGACGTACGGCCACGACGTCACCGACCTGCACAGTGGTGGAACCCACCTCGAGCAGCGGTATGCCGTTGATGAATGTGACCCCACTGACGATTCCCTTGAAATGTGAGGACGCGTTGACCGCGTTCCCGTTCTTGTCCTTGGCGCTGATGTCGACGCTGTAGGTCCCCGCGGGCATCAGGTTCCCCATGCTGTCCTTGCCGTCCCAGGCGGCCGAGTTCAGGCCCGCCATGCGGCTGCCTACCTGTAGCGTGCGGATCACGTTGCCCTTCATGTCCTTGATCTTGATCGTCACCTCCTGGGCCGCAACGGGCAGGTCGAAGTTGACACTGACGGTCGATCCCTGCTTGAGCAGTTGCAGCATGTCGCCTTTGGCCTCGACCTCCTTGCCGATCAGACCGGCGACCTGGCTGTTGGCCATCGCGGCCTGGGAGATCTGGAGCAGGCCGAGGTTGGTGTTTACGCTCATCATCTGCTCCAGATTGGAGAAGGTGGCGAGCTGGGCCACGAACTCGGTGTTCTCCATCGGCTGCAGCGGGTCCTGGTGCGCCAGTTGCGCCACCAGCAGCTTGAGGAAGTCCTCCTTGCCCAGGCTCGAACTCTGTCCCGTGGCCTGGGTCATGGGGGTCATTCCTGCGGACTGAATCGCGCTTGTTTCCATCAGATCACCACCTCGATCATGCTGCGCCGATGTTCGGCAACAGGCAGTGGGCTGTCGTCATTGTCCCCGGCTGCGCCCGCCGTCACCGACGGGGCATCCAGTTGCAGCTCCGCGGGGCAGCGGGCCTTGAAGCTGCCCAGCGTCAGACCCCACCGGGCCAGCCCCTGTGCCAGGTCCTGCTGACTGGAGAGCAGCAGCCGCACCACCCTGGGGTCGGTGGCCTCCGCTCGCAGGTGGACCACGTCCCCGCGCAGCTGTAGATCTATCGTCAGGCTCCCCATTCCCTCGGGTAGCAGCCGCAGCTCGACGGTCCTCGCCGATCGGTGCACGGCGTCCCACACGATCCGCGACAGCGTGCGCACCGCCGATGAATCGATTCCTCTTGCCTCCGGGCTCAGCTCCAGCACGGGCAGGGCCGGTTGCAGCGGGGTCACCAGCGAGCTCTGTGCCGGGGTCTGGCTCTCCTCGCCGCAGAACGAGGCCGCGGAGTGCCTCAGCAGATCGAGGAACTCCGAGTCGTCGTTGTTTCGCGAACGAGCGCTCGCGGCCCGCGTCTCGGCCGGGGGAGCCAGCCGCTGTACGTCAGTCGGCGCTAGCAGGTCCATGGTTCCTCTCGCTACTCTTGTTACTCTTGCTGGTCTTGCCCGCCTTTGGTCTCGCGGGACTGTCGGGCTTGCCCGCCTTTGGCCTCGCGGGACTGTCGGGCTTGCCCGCCTTTGGCCTCGCGGGACTGTCGGGCTTGCCGGGAGCGATGGGCTTCTTTGGCTCGGCGGGTGACGCGGCCGTGGGTCTGCCGGGAGGCGCGGCGGTGGGCACGCCAGGGGCCGTGGGCTCGCGCGGGGCCGTCGGCCCGCCAGGGGTCGTGGGAGGGCTCGACGCGGTAGGCGTTGTGGACCCCTTGGCTTGCCCTGGCTTCGCCTGTCTGGCCTGGCCGCGTCTGGTTCTCGGTCGGACCGTCGGGGCTGGAGGCCGTTGCGCCGGCGCGGCCGGCTTGGTGACGGCGGGGCCTGCCGCCCCCTGCGGGGGCGGCTCGCTCGTGACATCCCTGGGCCTTTTGGCCTCGGGTGGCGGCTTGAGCCGGCCGAGGCGCGCGCCGAGCACGGCCGCGCTGTCTGGTGGCATGCTGGCCAGCAGCTTGCCGACCATCTCCGGCGGGAGCTGGTTCAGGGCCGCGGCCGCCGACATCGGATCCATCAGGGCCAGCATCGCGGCAGCCGACCGCGTGTTCATGCCCCTGAGGACCTCGACGAGATCCACCTTCGGCGCCCTCGTCTTGCCCTGTAGCTTCTTCTGTATCTGATCGATCTGCTGCAACATCTCGTTGACCCGCTTTCGCGCCGTGACCACCGCGAGCTCGTTGGCGGTCACACCGCGCTCCCGTTCGAGCAGCGCCTCCCGGCGAGCACGCAGCTTTCGCAGCAGGGCCAGCTCCTCGGCGGAGAATGTCTCCTCTGGCCTGGGAGCAACCTCTTTCTCCTTCTTGAGGGTGCCCTCGGAAACCGTCGTGGGAGGCGGCGGAGCCGCCTTCTCACACCCCGCGCCATGCATCGTCAGGGTCAGGACCGCCAGCGTCAGAAGCGACAGCGTCCGCTTCCTGGCCGCGACCTCGTCCAGCTCCTTCTGCTCCCGCCGCCGGCGCTCCTGCCGCTGCCGCTGCAGAGCCCTGTCTCGCAGGATCTCCAGCTGGCGCAGCAGCCGCTGGGACTCGACGGCGATCGTCTGGGCCTCCTGCTCCTCGGCCTGACCGGCGGTGACCGCCCGGTCGGCGAACCGGCGGGTGGCGTCCATCGCTTCCAGCATGGTCAGCGTGAGGGCCTCGGTCCCGACTGCGTCGCCCATGTCGTGTCGCCACTGGTGGGTCAGCTCCTCCTCGGCGGCGGCGAGCGCCTCCAGACGCTTCCTGGCCAGCGCCAGTGTCTCGGCCGCGCTGTCCCGCTGTTGCTGGCGGGTGCAGATCAGGCGATCCAGGCGGGTCATCGACCACCTCCGGTCAGCGGGGCGCCGAGCTTCTTGAGCCAGAACACGGTCTCCTGGGGCGGAGTCATCGCGTCCATCTGCTGGCACAGAAACGCCTGTAGGTCGGCCTTTCGGGCGAGGGCCTCGTCGAGGCGAGGGTTCTTGCCGCTCTGGTAGGCGCCGATGTTGACCAGGTCCTCGCTGTCGGCCAGGAGCGCGAGGAGCTCCCGGACCTGCTGTGCGGCGGCGTAGTGCGAGGGATCCACCACCTCGGGCATCACACGGCTGACGCTGCGGAGCACGTCGACGGCCGGATAGTGGCCCATGCCCGCCAGTCGTCGAGAGAGCACGATCTGTCCATCGAGGATCGCCATGGCCGCATCAGCGACCGGATCGGTGAGATCGTCGCCCTCGAGCAACACGGTGTAGAGGCCGGTCACGCTGCCGCTGTCCTTTTTCGGGCCGGCGCGCTCCAGGAGCAACGGCAGCCGGGCGAACACGGAGGGAGTGTAGCCCTTGGTGGTTGGAGGCTCGCCGATTGCCAGCCCGACCTCGCGCTGGGCCATCGCGACGCGGGTGAGTGAGTCCATCACCAGCACCACGTTCAGGCCCTGGTCCCGGAAGTGCTCGGCGATGGTCGTGGCCACCATCGCGGCGCGCACGCGTTCGAGCGGCGGACGGTCCGACGTCGCCGCCACGACGACGGTGCGGTGGGCGGCCTCGGAGTGGTGGAACTGGCGCACGAAGTCACCGACCTCGCGTCCACGCTCCCCGACCAAACCGATCACCAGCACGTCGCAGGAAGTGCGCTGGGCGATCATCGACAGCAGGACCGTCTTCCCCACGCCGGGCCCGGCCAGGATGCCCAGGCGCTGCCCCTGCCCACAGGTGAGCAGTCCATCCAGCGCCCGCAGGCCGAAGTACAGCGGCTTTGACACTGGACGTCGCTCGAGGGGAGAGAGAGGAGAAGCGTACAACGGTCGGCTTCCCCCGCTCGGGAGCAGTGGAAGGCCGTCGAGGGGCCGCCCGAATCCGTCGATCACACGCCCGAGGCACTCCGGGCCGACCGTCACGCTGCCGACGTCTCCCCTGCGCACCACCTGGGCTCCTGCCGCCACCCCCCGAAGATCCCCGAGTGGCATCAGCAGCACCCGCTGGTCGGAGAACCCGGCCACCTCGGCCGGGACCTTCCCCGTCGGCGTCTCGATGTGACAGAGGTCCCCGATGGCCGCGCCCTTGACGTACGCCTCGGCCATGATCCCCACCACCCGGGTCACGCGGCCGTCGACCCAGAGCCGGGCGGCCCTGTGAACGACGGGCGCCAGCTTCGACAGGTCCAGGGTTGGCGTGACGGCGGGTTCCATGCTCACAGCTCCCCCAGCAGGCTCTCGGCCACGTTCCGCAGACGCGACGCGACGGTCGCGTCGATACGCGCAAGCTTGGTCTCGACGATGCAGCCGGCCTCGATGCTCTGGTCTGCCTTGATCAGCAGTGTGCCCGCCCGTGGGTTGTCTCGCGAGATATCGGCGAGACGTTCAAACACCAGGTCGTAGTCCGCAGCGGAGACCGAGATCTCGACCCGATCTTCGTCCACGATCATCCCCACCGCCTCGCGGACGAGGCGCAGCACGTATTGTGGGTCGCTCGTGAGCTCGCGCGCGACCACGGCACGAGCCACGCAGAGGGCCAGATGCATCATCTCCTGCTCCATCGTGCCAAACAGCTGTCGACGGATGTCCAGCAGGTCGGACAGAACTCGATCCAGTTGCTCCACCGCCCGATCCCATCGGGCCTTTCCCTCGGATTCGACCCGCTCGCGCGCCTGTGCCTCGGCGCGCGCCACCGCCTCGGCCAGCCGCGCCTCAGCCTCGGCCGCGGCGACTTCCTCGACTGAAGCTGGCTCCTGAGCCGCCGGCGAAAAGAGCAGCCGGACGGTCGCCGTACCAGCCGGGAGCCACGGGGGTGGCCTGCTGTCGAGAGCGCCCTGATGCCAGATGGATCGGACCTCGGCCATGTCAGACCATCTCCTCCCCTCGCCCGCGGATGCCGAGCTTGCCCTCGCTCATCAGGCGCATCGCCACCTCGACTATCTGATGCTGGGCGGCCTCGATGTCGCTCATCCGCATCGGTGGCAGCAGCTCGGCTTCCTCCTGCAGCATGGCGGCCGCCCGCGTGGACATGCAGGAGAAGAGCCGCTGTTTCAGTGGTTCGGAGGCCGCCTTCAACGCCACCAGCAGCGTGTCGGTCTGCACCTCGCGCAGGAGCTGTTGCAAGCCACGCGCGTCTGCCTCCAGCAGGTTCTCGAGAGTGAACATGGCCCGCTGCAGCTTGACGGCGTCTTCCGGATGCTCCTCGGCCAGTCGCTCGAGAACCGACGTGGCGTCGACGGTGGCCATTTCGTTGAGAATCGTGGCCGCCAGCGACACGCCGTCGACATCCCTCGGCCTTGGCAGAGCCGCGAGGTCGACGCCGCCGAGCGCATGGGCGGCATCGGAGAACGCCGCGACCGAGATCGGTTTGAGAGAAGCGATGCGGAAGATGAGGTCGGTCTGCTGCACGGTCGGGATGCCCTGCAGGACGGCGGCCGCCACCAGGGGGTCGAGGTGAGCGAGCACAGCTGCCGCGACCTGCGGGTTCTCCTCGTTGAGCGCGATTCGCAGCACCTCGGGATCGACGTCAGTCAGCGCGGAGAGAGGTCCCTGGACCCCGGGGACGGGCTTCTCCAGCAGTTCCTCCTCCGAATCCGTCGCGAACCACTCCTCGGCCTCCTCCCCCTGTGCCTTGCACACGAGCTGCCTGAGGTACTTGTCCCCCTCGGGCAGTGCGGTCCAGCCTTCCTTGACCGCATTGTTGAACATGACGTAGACCTGCTCGAGGACGTCGCCTGTCATCGGCTTGAGCCCGTCGACCACCCGGCGGATCTGTCGCACCTCCCTCTCGTTCATGTGTCGGATGATTCCGATCGACACCTCCTCTTCGAGGCTGAGGAGAAAGACGGCCGCTCTTGTCACGCCGGGGAGATTCATTCTTCTGCCATCCATGTCCTCAGCACGGACGCCGCTCGCAGCGAGTCGTGCCGCGCCGCGTCCGTGGCCAGCTCTCTGGCCCTGTGGTCGCCCTCGCCGAGGGCGAGCCGCTCCTCGCCGACCTCGGCTCCCTCCAGCTCCCGCACCGTCCTGGGTAGATCGATGACATCCACCTGTTGACGGCGGCGGCGACGTATCAGGGCCACGAACCCCACCAGCAGCAGAACGCCGAGGCCGGCGGCGAGCCAGACGGCGCTGGCTCCCTTCGACCGAAGGAGCTGGACGAGGAAGGACGGGGGAGCAGCGCCCTCGAGGGTCTCTTCCGGTGCGAAGGGGACAGCCTTCAGCGTCACCAGGTCTCCCCGAGCCGCCGAGAACCCCACCGCTTTCTTCACCACCTCCTCTAGGGCGGCCAGGTCAGCTACGACCGCCTTCTGTTTCGCCTTGCCCTTGTCGCCCTTCTTCGTCACGCCACCGAACGCGTGGGAGTCGACCAGCACGGCCACCGAGAGACGCTTCACCTCGCCGGCTGGAACCACCCTCTTTCGGACCGTCCTGTTGACCTCGTAGTTGCGAGTCTGACGCTTGCGACTGCTGCCGCTGCCGCTGTCCCCCGTCGCGGGGCCCGGCCCGCCCGGGAGGTTGGCCCGTACGCCGGGGATCCCCGCGGGTAGCCGCCCGGCCCGGTCGTCCTTCTCCTCCAGCGTGCTCTCGCTCCGGATGGCAGTCTTGTCGGGGTCGTACTGCGTGTCCATCTCCTCGACCTGCGCCAGTGCCACGTCAGCGGTGACCTTCACCACGGCGTGACCAGATCCGAGCGCGGCGTTGAGGATCTCCCGCACCCGTCGTTCCAGCGTCTCCTCGACGGTCTGCTTGCGCTCGAGTGGACCCTCGCCGCCGCCGCCGCCCGTCCCCTGGCCGCTCCAGAGCATGTTTCCGGCGGTGTCGACCACGGCGACCTGATCGGGACCGAGGCCTGCGATGCTCGAGGAGACGAGATGTACCACCGCCTTGACCGAGGAGCGCGGCAGAACCCGGCCGGCATGAAGCCGCAGCGTGACCGAGGCCGACACGGGCTGGCGGCGTGTGGCAAACACCTGGCGCTCTGGCAGCGCGATGTGCACGCGAGCGGCCTTGACGGCATCGAGCTGGGTGATGGTCCGCTCCAGCTCCCCCTGCAGGGCGCGGCGGTAGTTGACCTGCTGGGCGAAGTCGCTGATGCCGAACTTCTGCGTGTCGAAGATCTCGAATCCGACGCCACCGCCACGGGGCAGCCCCTGGCCGGCGATCTTGAGCCGGGTCTCGTGCACCGTTTCGGCTGGCACGAGTATCGTGTTTCCGCCAGCCTCGAGGCGGAACGGGATCTTGTCCTTGCCGAGCTGCTCGGTGATCCGCGCGGCGTCCTCGGTGGAGAGACCGTTGAACAGCGTCGCGTACTCCGTGTGGTCCGAGAGCGCAAAATAGAGCAACCCGATGATGCAGACCAGGGTGCCAGCGACGATGACCAGCCGGGCCCTGACCGACATTGCTCCAAAGGTGGAACGGACCTGATCGGCGACTTTTTTCAGCGACGGAGGCATCGAGCTAGGTCATCCTCATCACCGTGTGATAGGCCTCGAGAACCTTGTTGCGTACAGTGACCAGCAGGGAGAGGGTGATGTCGGCCTTCTCCAGCGCGATCATGGTCTCGTGCAGGTTCTGGGTCGTGCCGGCGGCATAGGTCTCCGCCGCCTCCTTCGCCGTGGTGTCGGTCTCGATCGCCTGCCTCAACAGGTCCGAGAACGTTGTTGCAGGCGCGGCCGCGGGGCCCGGTTCGAGGGCTTTCGGCTCCGGTGCGATCGGGAGCGGTTGGATGGCCTCCGGGTTGATCAGCGGTCCGATGGATGGAATGCTCATCCCTGCCTCCCGATCGAGAGGGCCTTGTTGGCCATCGCCTTGAGGCTCTGCATCGCGGTCACGCCGGCCTCGTAGGCTCTCGAGGCCATGATCATGTCGACCATCTCCTCCACTGCGTTGACGTTCGGCAGCTTGACCATTCCCTCGGAGTCGGCATCCGGATGGCCCGGGTCATGGACGGTCCTGGGCGGACGTGGGTCGGTGGCAACGGACGTCACCGACACACCGCGCAGGGACTCGGAGAGCCGGTCGTTGAGGACGTCGGCGAAGGACTCGGTCAGGGGAGTGGCCTGGTACACGGCGTCCTTGCGGCGATAGGGCCCCCCTTCGGCAGTTCGAGTGGTGTTGATGTTGGCCAGGTTCGAAGAGATCAAGTTCATCCGCAGACGGGAAGCGGAGAGCCCTGAGGCGATGATCTCCATGGCCGACATGAAGCTCATGGATCCCTCCTATCGACGCTGTCCGTCGGTGACAGCGTACTTGAGCAGGGCCATTCTCCTGGAGAGGATCTCCACGTTGGCCCTGTACCGGATGCTGTTGGCCACCACCTTGGCCATCTCCCGTTCCATGCTGACGGTGTTTCCGTCATTGCCCGCGGCGACGGAGGTGTCGTCGATGACATCGATCTCGAACTCCCCGAGCCCCGACTCGGTCACGTGTTCCTCGTGCGTGCAGCGCATGCTCTGGGCCTCGGAGAGATAGCTGTCGAAGGTCAGGTCCAGCGGGCGGTAGCCAGGGGTCTCGGCGTTGGCCACGTTGGACGACAGGACAGCGTGTCGTTTCAGGTGATAGTCCAGACCGGGAAGCAGTTGTGAGAAGTCGGTGAACAGATCAATAGTCATCGGGCTTCCACCCTCTTCGCTGCTATCAGCTGTTGCTGCACACGCTGAAGTCGCTCGAGCGTGGCGGTGGCCTCCTGTTGCCACTGCACCGGTTGCCGGGTCCCGGCCGAGTGGGCCGCGCGCACCCTGTCGGCGCGCTCCGGTGCCAGGTGTGCCAGGTCTTGCTCGCCGCCCTGGCGGTCGCCCTGTCGTAGGCGGAGGCCGGCCCGAAGCTCGTAGACATCAGCCTCCCGCGGCGCCCCGCTGAAACGCCCGAGGTAGAAGTTGCACGTTTGCTCCGCGCGATACCACTGCTCGTCGTCCGCGTAGGCGGAGGCCAGGAGCGGAAGGATCCGCTCGCGGTCGAACGGTTGGCTGGCGTGTGACAGGCTCCTGTGCAGCAGGCGTGCGGCGTCTGCCGGCAGGTCGAGATCGTGGTAGGCCTCGGCCGCGAGCAGCAGGAGCTCCGCTGTTTCATCCTGGAGCTCCGCCGGGGCGGGGTGCCGTGAGATCTCCTTGGCGTGGCGCAGGTGCGCGACGGCGGCCCGGTAGGGGTCCTTGGTCCACAGGAGGCGTCGGAACAGGGCGAGCAGCATCTGGCCCCGCAACGTCTTGGCCGCCGGTGTGCGCGCGCTCCTGAGCAGCCGCAGGCCCTCGTCGATGCGGTCGCTCCGCAGCAGCAGCCCGGCGACGCGGAGCTGGGCCACCTCGCTCCAGGGGTCCCCCGTCGGTCTCAGCGACCAGAGCAGCCGCTTCGAGGGCTGGACCTTGTCGACGATGAACGCGAGCTCTGCCGCCCTCGCGTCGGCCAGCATCCTCAGTCCAGCGAGGGCGTTCTCGACTCGCACCGTCTTGTAGTGGGCGTGGGCCGTGGGGATACGACCTGCCAGCAGCTGGGTGTCGGCGATCCTTACCAGGGAGTATGACCGCAGCTGCGACTGGGTGCCGAGTGTCTTGAGCAGAGCCAGCGCACGGTCGAACTCCTTGCGGCGTAGCAGCTTGCGGACCGCACGGTCGGACGACCGGTAGACCGAGCCGTTCCATGGTTCGGGATCCATCACCGAGCGTTGCAGCTTGGCGATCCAGTCACGCGGGTCCGGTGTGCCGATCCGGACGTTGAGCTTTCCCGCCGTCCGGCTCACCTCGCAGCGGGTGACGCCGTGCATGCGGTCCGCGATGCCGACGACGCGGTTGCCCAGCTCGGGTCGGAAACGAACCTGGTACGGACCCACCAGCGCCAGGTGACCGATGCGCTCCAGGAGGCCGAGGTCGGCGTTGGAGACATCGATCCTCGCGGAGACGAGATCATCGCCGACCCGGCAGGTGGCGCTGGCCCGCTTTCCGAGCGGCAGCTGGAGATGAAAAGCATCGCTGATGCGGGCGTTGACGTCGGCGACGTCGGCGACGAGCAGCCCCAGGATCGTGGCGCTGGCCAGCAGTAGAGGCAGGGTCTGTGATCGAGCGGTCACACCCAGGGTTTAGCAAGGGCCATGCCACGAGGCCCGGCGTCAGATCTCCCAGGGTTGGTTCAGCAGAAGAACTCGCGGCGAGTCAGGAACTTGACGTAGGTCTTGGTTTCCTTGACACAGCTGGACCGGTCAACGACTAGACTAGCCGCTCGATGGTTTTCCGTCGGCAGGTTGCGTATCCGGTGCCACGGCGTCAAGAGATCCCTCGCCGGCCGCATCGCTGGATCCGTCGGGCTGGGGTCCATCGGGCTTGGATCCGTCGGTCGTCCCGTCGACTGTCTGGTCGGGCCTCGTCGTGTCGGAGAGGCCGTCGATTGGCCCGTCGATGAGTCCGTCGGGGGCGCTGGCCTCCGGAGGGGCGACGCAACGGCCGCGGACGCAGATCGTGTCCCCCGAGCAATCGCTGTGCCGCAGACAGCCCGGATCGTCGCAGCCGAGCGCGCTACAGGTCGAAACGAACACCCACAGACAGGTCCATCTTCGCCACCACCGAGTCCTCGGGCAGGTCGCTTCCCACGAAGAACACATCGCTGTGCAGCTCCACCGCCAGGCCGAACCTGGGCAAGAGTTGAAAGAACGCGCCGACGGCCGGTTCGACTCCGAGCAGCGTGAAGGGCGCGAAGAAGAGCGGAAAGCCAATGCCGCCATAGATCGAGAGCCAGCTCTTGACGCGCCAGACGCGCTTGAGGGACGGGTTCACCCCGACAGAGACCCTGCCCTGCAGCTCCATGATGAGGCTGGGGGTCCACTCGAGCGATCGGTCACTGTCGAAGATCAACCCGACGTCAACGTCGAGGAACAAGGGAGAGGCCCGGGTGAGTACCTCACCGTCTCCCTGGCCGAGGGAAAGGCCAGCTCCGCCGGCGATCGTGAGCACGGTGTCCAGATCCTGGGCCGAAGCGACGCGGGAGCCCGCCGTCACGAGCACGATCGTGACGGCGACGGTCGACCGCCAACGGTGTCGTGATCGTCTGTCAACTGCGTCGAAGAGGCTCATCCGTCACCTGTCATCCCCTGTCAGACAAGTCTCCTGAGGTTGATCTCGCGCATCAGATCCCCGGGGCTGGCGGCTGCTCCCTGGGCGGTCTCCACGTTGATCAGCTTCGCTTCCACCAGCTCGAGCAACGACTGGTCCATCGAGTGGGTCATGAACTCGGTCCGGCCGCGTTCAAGGCCGGTCTGGATCGACTTCGTCTTGTTCTCGTCCTGAATGCAGGCCCGAATCGTGGGTCCGTTGAACAGGAGCTCCGTGGCCAGCACCCTGCCGGGAGATCCACTTCGGCGGAGCAGACGCTGGGAGATGATGGCCCTGAGCGAATCTGCCAGCCGGAAGCGCCAGTTTCTCTGCTCGGCTGGCTCGGCCATGGCGACAACGCCGTTGACCGTGGAGGTCGTGTCGTTGAAATGCGCGGTTGACAGCACCAGGTGCCCGCTCTGGGCGGCGTGCAGCGCCACCTCCATTGTCGGCCGGTCGCGGATCTCACCGATCATGATCACGTCGGGATCCTGGCGCAGCGCCTGGCGCAGCCCCTCATCGTAGCCATCCACATCCCGTCCGACCTCCCGCTGGCCAACCGAGCTGCTGCCGGGCTTGATCGCGAACTCGACCGGATCCTCGATCGTGATGATGTGGGAGCACGATGTGTGGGCGATGCTCTCCAGCAGGCAGGCCAGCGTGGTCGACTTCCCCATTCCCGTGGCACCCGTGACGAGGACCAGTCCATGAGTCAGCTCGCAGATCCGTTTCGACGCCGCTGGCAGACGGAGGTCCTTCATCGTCGGGATCTCGAGCGGAATCGGACGGAGCGCCAGTGCCGGTCCCCCCCGGTGGATGTAGTAGTGGCCACGAAAGCGGGCGACGCCAGGCCACTCGTAGGTGAACTCGAGGCTGCGAACCCCGCTCAGCTCCGTGTCGGATCGTCCCGAGATATGCGTGCAGAACTCCTGAAGCTGTTCGGTCTCGACAGCCGGGAACTCGACCGGCAGCAGCTCGCCGGATATGCGAAACATGGGAACAGATCCAGGCTTGATATGGATGTCCGAGGCCTCGACCTGGATCGATGCCTTGAGCAACCGGCCAAGCTCGTGGGCGGTCTTCAGATCATCCATCCATCCGCCCCCTGCACGTCCGCCGGCCGAGTCGTTGCTCGCCGGGGCCTGGGCACGGTGCCTGCTTCGTTCGCGTGGTCGCAAACGGCTGGTGTGAACTGCTTGACTTCGTCGAGCGGAGCCGAGCAGGGCTTCTGGACGAATTGCTCGACCACGCCAGCGAGCTTGAGCCTGGGTAGATCGGACGGAGGCGAGGAGCTCGTCAGCACCCGGCGAACCCCTGGAAACTCCTGGCGAGCTATTTCGAGCAGGGTCACCCCATCCATCACCGGCATTTGGTAGTCCGTAAAGATCAGATCCACCATCGTGGAGTGCAGGACATCGAGCGCCGCCAACCCATTGCCCGCCCGGTACAATCGATACCCTGGCAGCAACCGACCGAGGGCGTTGAGCAACAACGTGTCATCGTCAACCAGCAAGATCGAGCCGAGGCTGGAGTGTTCCATGTCGTGGTCAAGCGTGCAAGGCGTGGGCCGATCGCAAGCGGTTGAGAACGTACGGGTTGGTGAAGAAGAGGCGTCACTTTGGTGACGCAAACCGATCGCCGCTTCAGGCTGTGGCCCGTTTGCGCAGCTTCTCCACCAGGGTGGTGCGGTTCAGCCCGAGGGCCTTGGCGGCCTGGTTCTTGTTGCCACCCGTGGCGGTCAATGCCTGCCGGATCATCGTGTCCTCGAAGCGTTGCAGCGCGTCCCTGAGGTCGAAACCACCGGGGGGCAGCTGCAGCTGGTCGAGAAAGGGTATCTCGTTGGTGGTAGATGTCTGCGAGGGTCGATTGACGCACAGCGGCAGGTCCTTGAGATCCACCTGCTGCCCCCGCTTGAGGATCACCAGACGTTCGATGATGTTGGCGAGCTGACGGATGTTGCCGGGCCAGTGGTAGGCCAACAGCGCCTCCCGTGCCGCCGGGGTCAGCTGCGGGCTGGGCATCCCCCGTTGCTCGCCGAGCTGCTCCAGGAAGTGATCGACAAGCAGCGAGATGTCTTCCCGGCGTTCTCGCAGCGGCGGCAGATGGATCTGGATCACATTCAGGCGGTAGTAAAGGTCCTCACGAAAGGCACCCGTCTCGCACATCCCCTCCAGGTCTCGATTGGTCGCCGCGATGACCCGCACGTTCACGCGCTGTGACTTCGACTCCCCGACGCGTGTGATCTCGAAGTCCTGGAGCGCCCGGAGCAGCTTGCTCTGGATCGAGGGGTTCATCTCCCCGATCTCGTCCAGGAACAGGGTGCCGTTGTTCGCGGCGGAGAAGCGCCCCATCCGGGCCATGGTGGCTCCGGTGAATGCGCCCTTGGCGTGACCGAAGAGCTCGCTCTCGACCAGCTCGTTTGGAATCGCCGGGCAATTCACCGGCACGAACGGACCCTTGACCCGGGGGCTTGCCAGGTGCAGGGCTCGTGCGAGCAGCTCCTTGCCTGTGCCGCTCTCCCCGGTGATCAGCACTGGACAGTCGCAGCCCGCGGCCTGCATCGCGATCTCCAGCGCCTCGACCAACCGCGGGGACATGCCGATGGTCTCTGGAGCGTAGCGCTCGCGCCAGGTCGCGATCTCTTGTTTGCCTCCCAAAGGGGCCCTGACCTCATCCGTGAGCAGCTCGGCGAGCTGTTGGGTGGTGACCGGTTTGAGCAGGACGTGGTCCGCACCCTTGCGTACGACCTCGATGGCCCGGGGCAGGGATGTCGAGCAGCAGGCGACGATCACCCGGCAACCGTGCTCACACCAGGTCGAGGCCTTTCCCTCCAGATCCGAAATTCCTGTCCAGTCGAGGTCGATCACGAGGGTGTCGCCCTCGAGCGGCTCACTCGCTTCGTCCACGATGAGGACAGCGTCGGAGACGATGTCCTGAATGGAGGTGTTGAAGGATGGCGAACCGCAGCACCAGAGTCTCATCGGGGTCTCAATCCCTTGTGTGGACCTTCAACTGCCGGGGTAACATTGCTCATCGGATGCGTCGCTCGTCTTCTTAGTTTTTTTTTTGCTCCAGGGAAGAAAAAACGCCTGGGGCACCGGGAGCAACTGGATCAAAAGCAGTGCCAACTATGATGTCTCTTATAACCCCGATATCTCGTGAGTTGCCGGTGGGTCTGTTGAGCAGGAGGAGGACCAGCGTCAAGTGGATGGCGGTTCAACAGCAGAAATTGACGGCGGCTGGCGCGCTCAAGTCTGCGACACGGTCTGCGTTGTAGGGATCGGATGGAAACCATCCGGGTACGAACGGGTATGAAGAGAGGCGACATGGTCCTACATGATCACACATGGCCCAGGGCGCTGGCACGGATCCAGCTGCTGGTGCTCGACTGTGACGGGGTGCTGACCGATGGCCAGGTTCTGGTGGATCCGCAGGGTGTCGAGGTGAAACGCTTCTCCCTGCGGGATGGCCATGGCATCTCGCTGGCGATGGACAGCGGCCTGCAGGTGGCCATTCTGACCCGACACCACTCGGATGCGCTGATCGCGCGGGCCCGCAAGCTTGGGATCCAGCATGTGGTCGCCTCGACCGACAAGGGATCCGCGGTGCGAGAGCTGTGTCGACAGCTGCAGGCGCCGCCTGATCGGACCATCTTCATGGGTGATGATGTGATCGACCTGCCGGCGATGAGCCAGGTGGGCTTCGCCGTGGCGGTGGCTGACGCGCACCCGAGAGTGCTGGCGCGGGCTGACCTGGTCACCCGCGCCAGAGGTGGTCAGGGGGCGGTTCGAGAGCTGATCGATCTCTGGCTCGCCCACCGAAACCAGCCGGTGACGTCGCGGATCAGCCAGGTGGTGCGGCAGGGCACATACATCATCGCCGAGATCGGGCAGAACCATCAGGGAGACCCGGCGATCGCCCGGGAGCTGATCCGCGCCGCCAAGCTCTGCGGCGCCGACGCGGTCAAGTCTCAGAAGCGCGACGTACGCACGTTGCTGACCCCCGAGGAGTACAATCGCCCCTACAGCTCGCCGCATGCCTTTGGCAAGACCTATGGAGAGCATCGGGAGGCGCTCGAGCTGTCCGTCGAGGCGTGGGCCGACCTGATGGCCCATGCCACCGAGATGGGGCTGGACTTCTTTGCCAGCCCCTGGGACATCCCGAGCGCACGCCTGCTGCTGGACCTGGGCTGCCCGCTGTTCAAGATCCCCTCCGCCGCGGTCACCAACCTCCCAGTGCTGAAGGAGATCGCCTCCTACGACCGCCCGGTCATCCTCTCGACCGGCATGTCCTCGCTGGACGAGATCGACGCTGCGGTGGACATCCTGCGGGAGTGCGAGCTCTACCTGCTGCAGTGCACCTCCGCCTACCCGGTGGCCTTCGATGCCGTGAACCTCAGGGCGATGCAGACCCTGTCCGAGCGGTATGGCCGCCCCGTTGGACTGAGCGGCCACCACCGGGGAATCGCGGTGGACGCCGCGGCGGTGGCGCTGGGCGCCAGGGTCCTCGAGCGGCACTTCACACTGGATCGGACATGGAAGGGCACCGATCACGCCGCCAGCCTCGAGCCGCCCGGCCTGTCGCGGCTCGTGCGGGACGTCCGCGCCGTTGCGGTGGCCCTGGGTGATGGCTGCAAGCAGGTGTTGCCATGCGAGCTGCCGGCGCGGACCAAGCTCCGGGGCCCACCGCCCGGTTGCCCGGACACAGTGCGCTGGCATGCCCCTGTCGCTCACCAGGAGCTCGCTGGTTGCGTTGGCGGGTTCGGCCCGAAGGGCCCGGTCCAGGAGGTTCACGCAGCAGCGGCTGCGAGCTGAGGTCGTGCAGATCGTCGCAATCATACCGGCCCGTGGCGGCTCCGCCCGTGTCCCCGGCAAGAACCTCGTTCTCCTGGGCGGGATGCCCCTGGTGGCGCACACCATCCTGGCCGCACGACAGGCGCGGGAGGTGGACCGGGTCCACGTCAGCACTGACGATCCGGTGATCGCCGCGGTGAGCCAGAGCTACGGGGCCGGTGTGATCATGCGACCGGACCACCTCGCCACCGCCGAGGCTCCCACCGAGCCGGCGCTGCAGCACGCCGTGGTCGCGCTCGAGGCGAGATCCGGTGTGCCCGTCGACATCGTGGTGCTGCTGCAGCCCACATCGCCCCTGCGCGGCGCTGATCGCATCGACCAGGCAGTGCGGCTGCTGCATCGCACGGGATGCGACTGTGTGGTGAGCGTGGTGCCCGAGGTGGGCTACTACTTCCTGGGCGACGTGGGGCCGAGGGGTGAGCTCCGGGTGGGCTACGATCCCGGCCACAGGCTGCGAACTCAGGAGATCCCACCCCGCTACCGGGAGAACGGCGCGATCTACGTCATGACGCGCGCGCAGATCATGGATCGTGGCTGTCGGATGGGGGGAGACATGCGGGCCCTGGTCATGGAGCAGCGCGAGTCGATCGACATCGACACGCCGGTCGACCTCGAGCTCTGCCGGCTGCTGCTCGCGGATCGGGTCCTGGACCGTCCCTGCCCTCGGGAGGGCGCTGCACCTGCTACATTTCCTCCGGCGCCAACTGCAGCTCAACCGCAGCGGTCCATGACTCCATGACTGACTGGCGGTCGCTGGAACGCGCTGGCTAGCAGTGGTATCCTGTGTTTATGGAACCGACGGACATCACGGTGCAGATCCTGCAAGACATCCGCAACGGGATCCAACAGACCAACGAGCGGCTGAGCCAGACCAACGAGCGGATGGACGAACGGTTCGAGCTGCTGGGACGCCGCCTCACCGAGTCCGAGCTTCGCACCGCCACGGCCCTCACCGAGGTTGCCAGCACTCTTGGCGGGATCAAGCGCCTCCTGGCGGAACGGCTCGACCTGAGCGAACGGGTGGAGAGCTGCGAGAAGGAGATCATCCGCATCAAGGGGCACGTTGGTCTCACGGGCCAGTAGGTCGCGGTTCGTCAGTCAAACATCGCATCCTTCATCTATCTTCGTAGTCTGCTGGTCTCCGCGTGTCTGGGTACCCTCACCACACAGCACGGGAGTAGTTGTCCCGGATGGTCTTGTCCCGGGTCACCAGTCGCTTCTTCGTCGCTGCCGCCTGGCCCACAATGATCCGGTCGAAAGGGTCGCGGGTCCAGGTCTGCTTGACGGCGTGGCGGACCACGCTCTCGAAGGACATGGACGACACCGCGAGGCCCAGCCGTTGCCCGAGTTCCTCGACGACCTCGCCGCCGTGGACCACGAGCCGACCGATCTCGTGCAGGTACTCCAGCTCCAACAGCACGACGGGGGAGACCGCCAGATCCTCGCGGTTGATCAGTCGGACGGCCTGCTGGCCAAGCAGATCCAGCCTGGGCAGGTAGAGCCAGACCAGAACGTGCGTGTCGAGGAAGATCACGGCCGCCACTCACCAGACCAGTCCATGTGTACGAGATCCTCCGGATCACCCACCACCGCCTTCGGGTGGGGGCGAAGGTTGTCGAGCTTCGCCCCCGCCGCAGGCTGAACCGGAACGATCCTGAGCTCCCGTCCATCGCGTCGGACGACCACCGGAACACCGGTCTCCAGCACCTGGTCCAGGATGCGGTAGATGTTCTGACGCAGCTGCGACGCGGTGAGCGTCACGGCGCCCCCTGCCGGGATTTTTCGATCCATGTCCAAGAGGATAGCAGGGAAACGTACGTACGTCCACCGCACACGTACGCTCGCCAGCAACCACCATCAGGTGTGGGCCCGACCGTCCCGGCCATGTGACTCCCAGCACGGCAACGACGGCACGGGGCTGGCATGCCGGTCTTGCCGGTCTTGCCGGTCTTGCTGCTTTGCGCGACACAACGGCAGCAGCTACAATAGACTCGAGATGACGGAGCCCGAGATACACGACATCACGATCCAGGTGCTGAGATCCATCCGCGACGAGGTGGCCGGCATGCGACAGGACATGTCGACCGAGCTTGGTCAGGTCAACCAGCGCCTCGGCCGCCTGGAGGCCCGGTTCGACAACCTGCTCGAGTTCGCGGGCGATCGCTACCGGGAGCACGAGGAGCGTATCAGGGCGTGCGAGAGCGGCCTCGAGGAGCTGCGAGGCAAGCTGACCCTCTGACAGCTGTCGACAGTCGAGAGTCAGGAGTGGAGAGATCCTCGGTTCCAGGACACTCTCGACCGTCGACTCTCGCAGACGCCGCCACGCAGCAGCAAGGTACGACCGGTCCCGCCGCCGGAGCTGGCCACCGGGGGTGATCGAGATCGCCATATGTAAAGCACTACGCTGCTCGCGGACCGGGCGTCCCTGCCCGCGGGAGCAGGGCCCGCTGGCCGTGCAGGTCTGACCGCCCGCCGGGGCTGGACAGGGCGCGTA
>Ga0180009_10002009_pt1 | contig 24072 bp, 19 predicted proteins | sample OS_PC_MetaG_FD_123537 | JGI IMG/M metagenome (GOLD analysis project Ga0180009, IMG submission 123537) | Groundwater microbial communities from the Aspo Hard Rock Laboratory (HRL) deep subsurface site, Sweden - OS_PC_MetaG | ecosystem: Environmental > Aquatic > Deep subsurface > Groundwater...
ATTTCAGGGCTGTTGATTCAAAAGCCCGATGAGTCGATCGAGATCATCGTTGCTGTAAAAATCGATTTCTATCTTGCCCTTTTTCCCCTTTCGTCTGATTTGGACCCGGGTGCCGAATTGCCGGGAGAGATCATCCGCAAGATCGGAAAGGTATATCTCTTCACTCGTTTCGGGACGCTTCTTCGGTTCTTTCGTTTGCGCTTTTATACGTTTGATCAACGCTTCGGTTTGTCTGACGGAAAGGCCCTTGGACACAACCGTTCGCCAGGCTGCGGTCTGCTGGGAGACCGTATCGACACCGAGTAATGCACGTGCGTGCCCCATGGTCAAAACACCGTCAATGATACTCGATTTTATGGGGTCCGGGAGCTGTCTTAACCTTAAGATATTGGCGACTGCGGGACGGCTTTTTCCCACGCGAAGAGCTGCTTGATCTTGGGTTAAATCGAAGTCGGTGATCAAACGATGATAGGCTTCCGCTTCTTCCATGGGATTCAGGTTTTCCCGCTGGATGTTTTCAATAATGGACATCTCCAACATGGCTTCGTCGTTGATATCTTTAATCACTACCGGAACCTGGTGTAATCCGGCTCGTTTTGCCGCACGAAGCCGCCGCTCACCGGTAATCAGTTCAAATCCGCTCTCGGAACGCCTCACCAGCAAGGGCTGAAGAATGCCCTGTTGTTCTATGGACTGGGCAAGCTCGGAGAGATCCTCTTCCGAAAATCGCTGCCTTGGCTGAAAAGGATTCGACCGGATCAATTCCACATCACAATGGAAAAACTCACCCCTTTCATCTTCAGCATTGTCGTCAATGGGGATGAGGGCATCAAGGCCTCTTCCCAGGACAATTTTCCTTTTCCTGGGACTCTGCTGAGGTTCCTTTTTCTTACTCTTCTTTTTCATGTCAGCCTTTGAGTCGTGTGCAGTTTTCAATCCACCTTCTGAAGCTGTCCCGATGAACGGTTATTGTTCAGGATCTCTTTTGCCAAGTTAAGATAACTTTCAGCACCTGCTGAAGTGGCGTCATATAACAGAATCGGTTTGCCGAAACTCGGTGCTTCTCCCAGCCGCACATTCCTCGGTACGATGGTTTTAAATACCAAATCCTTAAAATATCTTTCGGCATCTTCCGCCACCTGATGGGAGAGGTTTGTCCGTTTATCGAACATGGTCAACAGAATACCGGCAATCTTCAACTTCGGATTCAAATGCTGTCTGATTCGTTTCACGGTCTGAAGTAGTTGACCGAGTCCTTCAAGGGCATAGAATTCGCACTGCAAGGGGATGAGAACCGAATCGGCAGCAGTCATGGCATTGATGGTAAGCAGGCTTAATGACGGAGGGCAGTCAAGAACAATGTATTCAAAAGAGTCCCTCAGGTGGTGAAGTAATTTTTTCAATACTTTTTCCCGTCCGGGAGTCGACATCATTTCCACCTCGAAACCGATAAGCTCTACCCGTGAGGGAATAATTTTCAGCGTTCGGATTTCGGTGTTTAAAATCAGCTGCTCCGGGTCGGCCCGACCGATCATACCATGATATAAGGTGTCTTTAAGACTGTTTTTATCAATGCCGATTCCGGTGGTGGCATTGGCCTGAGGGTCGCAATCCACAATCAGGGTATTTTTCTCGGATGCCGCCAGTGCGGCGGACAAATTGATGGCGGTGGTGGTCTTGCCGACCCCGCCTTTTTGGTTCGATATGCACATGATATGAGCCATATGGGGAGATTTAACACAAAACATGGGGTTTGAAAAGAACTTAAGGATGTGATAACAGTTACCAAAATTTAAACTTTTTCACCAAGGATTTATGATTCAATTCCGGAAATTCCTGACTATTTTTCTATGCCTTGCCATCGTAAGTTTCTCTTTTCCGCGCGATACCGTCGGTATGACGATAAAACAGGAAAAGGAACTGTCCGAACAGGTAATCGCGCTTATCCTGAAGAAATATACGTTGATAGAAGATCCCGCCGTAGTCGGCTATGTTCGAACGGTTGCAAAGCGGATCGTCTCCATTCTTCCCCCGCAACCGTATGATTTTCAGTTTTATGTCATTCAAGATGATGAGTACAATGCCTTTGCTACACCGGGCGGATATATTTTTTTCAACAGCGGAATGATCTCCGCATTTGAAAGCGAAGAGGAGCTTGCAGGTGTTCTGGCCCATGAAATCGCACACGTGGTCTGCCGGCATATATCTCAAAAAGTGGATCGTGCCAAAATAGCGTCGATGGCGGCCCTGGCGGGAATAGCTGTGGGGGCGCTTCTCGGTGTCGGCGGTGCCGGTGCCCTAGCGGCTTCAGCCATAGGCCAATCGGCCATGCTGGCCTACAGCCGGGAGGATGAAAGCCAGGCGGACCAACTGGGACTCACCTATCTGGCCGATTCCGGATATGGCGGAAGGGGTTTGATGACAGGATTGGAAAAAATAAGGAGCCGCCAATGGTTCGGTTCAGATGACTTCCCCACCTATCTATCCACCCACCCGGCTTCTGAAGACCGAATCGCACATATCGACACCTGGTTGCAGGCCAATAAAGACACTGTCAAACAAACCATTAACATCGATCCCCAGCCCTTCCGGATGGCCCGGACAAGATTGATCTCCCTTTATGGTGATGAGACCATCGCGAAACAAAAATACCAGTCCGCCGTTCAACAATCACCGGACGATCCAATGGCCCATTACGGATATGCTCTGATTTTGGCAAAGACCGGAGACCGATCCACTGCCATTGAACATCTGAAAAAGGCACTGGTAAAAAGGGCTTTCGATCCATACATATTAACCGACATCGGCAGGCTCTATTATCTTCAAGGCCTCCATCAGGAAGCGCTCGATTCCCTTGAAGGTGCGGTCAGTATCGCACCCGATTATCCGGAAGGGGTTTTCTATCTGTCAAAAACATATATGGAGATGGGAAAGCTGGAAAAGGCCGTCACATTGCTGAAAGATATGATAGATAGAGCACCGAACCACGACTTGGCACGGTATGCATTGGCAGAGGCCTACGGGAAACTGGGGGAAACAGGCCAAGCCCATTATCACCTGGGATTGTATTACTCAAGTAAAAAGGATGCCAAAAACGCACTTTTTCATCTGAAAAGAGCATCGCAAACAATCAAAGATCCCGAACAATCAAAGAAAATCGAGGAAAAGATAAAGATTCTAGAAAAGAAGGTTTCGGATAATCAAAAGCGATAGATGAGATTTGCGGTCATCTTCGATCAAAATGGGAAAACTGCATGGAAAACGTCCCCCGCCCCTGGGTTGCCGACCTCAAGTCCGTGGAATATCCGAACATCCGAGAAAGGGCAACCGAAGCCTTGATGACCTGAGTTTCCATCTTTGAATTGATGGATTCGATTTTTCCGCCTCTGGAATTCAAATCCCCGATCACATCCCCCATAAACGGCTCTGGAACAAATACTTCCACATCCATGATCGGCTCAAGAAGAAAAGATCTCCCCTTTTGAAGCGCATTTTGGCATGCCATGGAAGTGCTCACGGTATATGCGAGTTCCGTTCCAACCGATTCCTTGAATACACCGCCCACCAGCACGGCTTCCACATCCACCACCGGATATCCCATGAAGGATCCGCTTTCCAGCGATTCCATTACACCTTTTTCGACGAATGGAATATAATGATCCGGAATCTGCTCTTCGGTAACTTCCGATCTGAACATTCTCCCGCTTCCCCTGGAAAGCGGCTTCAACCGGATGGTGACCTCTCCGTAATGCCGCTGACCGGCGACTTCTTTATCGAACACAGCCGTGGCGGTCGCCTCTTTAGATACGGTTTCTCGATATACCACCTGAGGTTTACCCACATTCACACGGGTGTTGAACTCCCTGGACATCCGGCTGATGATCACCTCCAGATGCAGTTCACCCATTCCGGACAAGATGGTCTGTCCGGTATCTTCATCTTTTTGAGCCGTTAAGGTGGGGTCTTCCGCCGTGAACTTATCCAATACTTCGTCGAGCTTTTCCTGGTCGGCATGGGTTTTCGGCTCTATGGCAACCGAAATAACCGGCTCATAAAACTCTATTTTTTCCAACAATACAGGATGATCAGCTTGGCAAAGGGTTTCTCCGGTGGATGAATCTTTGAGCCCCACCACCCCGACGATGCTGCCGGAACCGGCCCGGTCGATGCGTTCCCGCTTGTTGGCGTGCATCCGTAAAATTCGAGAAAGTTTTTCCTTGGATTTCCGAAACGGGTTGTATACCGTTTTTCCCACATCCATGGTGCCGCTGTATATCCGAACATAAGATAATTTCCGGCCCTCCATCATGGACACTTTAAAGATAAGGGCGGCCAGCGGTTCGGAATCCTTAGGCAGGCAGTCCAACGGTTCTCCGGTATCCGGATGGATCCCCTTCATGGGGGGGATGTCCATCGGACTCGGAAGGAATCTTACAATTGCATCCAGAAGCGGCTGGATTCCCTTGTTTTTGAGCGCTGAACCGCATAACACGGGAACGAGTTTCATTCCCACCGTGGCGCTTCTTACGGCCTGTATTAAGTCTTCCGTCGATATGGGGGTTTCGGACAGATAGGCCTCCATGATGGTATCATCAATTTCAGCAACCGCTTCCACAAGTTTCTCTCGATACGCTTGGGCCGTTTGGAGATATTCCCCGTTAATTTCATGTTCCGAAAAGGTGGCGCCGAGGGTGTTGTCATCCCATTCCATTTGTTTCATATCCAGCAAATCGATGACACCCGTAAAGTGATCTTCCGAACCGACCGGTAGCTGCAGTATCAGCGGGTTTGCTTTGAGCCGCTTTTTCATCATGTTCACGGTACCGAAAAAATCCGCACCGATTCGGTCCAATTTATTAATGAATGCAATTTTGGGGACACCGTATTTATCTGCTTGCCGCCAGACCGTCTCGGATTGCGGCTCCACTCCCCCGACCGCACAAAACACACCGATGGCGCCGTCCAGCACCCGCAAAGATCGCTCCACTTCAATGGTAAAATCGACATGGCCGGGAGTGTCGATAATTTGAATCTCGCTCCCCTTCCACTGGCAGGTCGTAACGGCGGATGTGATGGTGATACCTCTTTCCTGCTCGTCCGGCATCCAATCCATTACGGCTTCACCGTCATGAACCTCGCCCATCTTGTACGACCGACCGGTATAATAGAGCACCCTTTCGGTGACAGTGGTCTTGCCTGCATCGATATGTGCAATGATACCGATGTTCCGTATATGTTCTATGCGCTGCTTCTTTTTCATCTCACCATGAGCATATTGGCTTTAAATGGGAAACGTAAGTCGACATGCCCGGCAAGGCTCATGGCCTCCCGGCCGTCAACCAGAATTTTAACGGAACGAATGGCCTGCACATTCAACACCAACGAATTCACTATGGAGTATATGCTCATGAGTTCCGATTTACTTCCACCGGGATGATGGTCCATGATGCCGTCCTTGAGATCGACATAGGCCCTGCCGTTTTCCGTAACGTAGATGGCCCGCAACGCTGTCGCTTCCGGCACCGTTCGCGCCGATCCCTTTGCGGGGCCTTTTATCAAGGCCTCGATTATATGCCGTCCCTGGATCGCGGGATCCTCGGCACGCGGCACGGTCCGCGATTCAGCCGTTAAGAATAATCCGTCCTTGTCCGTGAAGTAAAGATTGACCTCCGCTCCCTTTACAGTCGAAAGGGGCTCTGATTTTTCAGTACGATCGGCTGTCGGCATCGGTTCTTCTGGTTGGCTAAAAATGAGGTGGAAAACGACTCCGGCCACAACCATGAAGATTACGATTATACCGATCAAATAGCGTCTGTTCGTCATATGTTACCGCACCCGATTCGATTGTCATGAACACATTGCACATACGGTATTAAAACACATCGATCAGTCTGTGCATCCGGTCAATTGTAAAGGAAATCGATTCTTAAGCCAAGACACAATTGATGTCAAGGAAAGATAGGGCGGTTCAAAGACCTAAACAGAAGCGCGGCGAAAAGCGTCGATAACGGCATGAAGAAAAAAAAGGGGAACCCATCCGGTTCCCCTTGAATGACCTGGTGGAGCTGAGGGGGATCGAACCCCTGACCTCATGACTGCCAGTCATGCGCTCTCCCAGCTGAGCTACAGCCCCGACGAATAAAGGCTGACCTAACAAAATCCGCAGATGAAGTCAATATTATTTTTCGAGCTGCATCCCATTTTGAAGTCCGATGCTCGGGGGAGACCTAAAAATGGGTGATCTTGAAGAGAATTAAATGATTCGGAATGGATTGACAAAATGCCAGATGGAAAATAAAATAGACAGCTTAAATCAGGAACATGAAAAGGAAAAAATGAAAATCGATTTTTCCAGACTGAATTAAAATTTACGAGGTATCGGTATGGATCCGAAAAACTTCAAGGTACCCATAGATGCTTTGAGACCCCAGGCGCGTCCCGGAATGTTCAGGGAATTTGATGCAACGGAACTCTACTGTCCAAAGTGTAAACAGGCGGTTCCGGTCCGCAAACGCCTGTTGCTGGTTATTCCTGAAGGGGATAAATATGAATACTTGTGCGGATACTGTTCCACATCGGTGGGAACCAAAATCGATAAGCAGGTAACCTCCATGGGAATCATCCGGTAACCGGGCATGAGGCTTCCGCCGGTTACGACATTCAATCGAATACAATATAGGTAAAATCCGATAGCAAATCGCTGATCGAAAAGAGAGGAATTCTATGCTCCATTTAATGCGGAAATATGCAACAACCTGGATGATCAAAATTATTTTAAGTGCAATTGTAGTGGTTTTTGTTTTCTGGGGCGTCGGGTCATGGAAAGAGCAGCGAGCCGGACGTGTGGCGAGTGTAAACGGCGAACCGATCACCATAGAGGAATATAAAAATGCGTATAATGACATACTCGAGGGCCTGAAACAGAGTTTTGGAAATCGACTCACGGACGAGGTCCTGAAAGCGTTCCAGATCAATCGGCAAGCCATGGACCGGGTGATGAATCAAAAGCTTCTGCTTCAGGAAGCCAGGAGACTCAATTTCCATGTAACAGATAAAGAGCTGGCCGCCGGCATCCAGAATATCGGCGTCTTTCAAAAAGCCGGAATCTTTGACGACGATCGATATCGAAGAGTTTTGATCGCATCCCGATTGACGCCGGAAACATTTGAAGAAATTCAAAGATCCTCCATGCTCACTGAAAAACTAAGAACTTTCATAACCGGAACGGTCAAAGTCTCGGAAGCAGAAGCCCTGGAATGGTTCAAATGGCAGGAAGCATCGGTAGATGTGGATATCGTGAAGTTTGAATCCGATAAATACGAAAACATTGAACCCGCCCAAGAAGAAATTAAAAATTATTTTAACGACAATAAGGAATCCTATAAAACCGAGCCCAAGATTAAAGTCCGGTATCTTCACTTCGACCCCAACATACACAACGACCAAGTGGAGATACAAGAGGAAGAGATTTCTGCCTATCATAACGAAAATAAGAATCAATTCATAACGCCCAAAACCATTGAAGCCCGCCATATTCTTTTTAAAGTCGAGCCGGATGCGGAGGACAAGACCGATGAGTCGGTTAAGAAAAAAGCGATGGATGTATTGAAGCTTGCAAGGACGGGCAAAGACTTTGCCGAGTTGGCAAAGGAGTACTCCGAAGGGCCCAGCAAAGACAACGGCGGATATCTGGGAACATTTCCGAAGAATGCAATGGTCGAACCCTTTGCTTCCACAGCATTTTCATTGAAAGCCGGTGAGATCAGCGAACCGGTGAAGACTCAGTTCGGATGGCACCTGATCAAGGTCGAAAAGGTCAATGAGGCATCGAGTTTGCCTGAATCTGAAGCAAAGGATAAAATCCGCCAGAAATTTAAAGCTGAAAGAACAAAAACCATAGCTTACGATAAAGCGGTGGACGTCTACGACTCTCTGTTTGATGGAGACGATTTATTGAAAGCTGCGGAAAATAGAAAGCTAACAACCAAAACCACCGATTTTTTTACTCGAAACGGTTCCATAGAAGGAATCAAGAACCCGACAACGTTTGCATCCAGTGCATTTGATCTCTCTCTTATGCAAATCAGCGAAATTCAGGAGTTTGAAGACGGATATTACATACTGCAGGTCATTGAACAAATTCCGGAAACAATTCCGGAATTTATCGATGTAAAGGACAAGGTCCGAACGGATGTGGTCAAAAAGAAACGGGAAGAAAAAGCCGAAGCAGACGCAAATTCCTGTTTGAAATCATTAAAAGAAGGAAAATCCATAACAGATGCAACCGGTGCATCGGGCGCTGCATTGAATGCCACCGGTTATTTCAAACGAAACGCGACAATTCCGGAAGTCGGATACGAACCGAACTTGACCGCTGTTGCTTTCAAACTCTCCAAGAATAATCCTCTGCCTGAAAATGTCGTCAAGGGTCAGAAAGGGTTTTACGTCATCCGATTCATAGACAGAAAGGAACCGGACACGGAAGCGTTCAAGAAGCAGAAATCAGATCTTTTGGACCGGCTTCTTCAAATGAAAAAACAAAGAGCGTTTGACGAGTGGCTTTCCCAGGTGAAAAACAATAGTGAAATAACCGTTGAGGAAGGATTTTCAGACTCTAATTAGAAAGAAAAGAGATGTCGGATTTAACGGATATCGATCGAAATTTCTTGCTGGTATTGGCCCGTACCACCATTGAAGCAAAATTAAGGAGTCAAGATCCCGTCGACAAATCCGAAGAAATAAGCTCACCGCTTCAGGAAAAAAGGGGGTGTTTTGTCACGCTTCATAAACGGGGTGTGCTGCGGGGTTGTATCGGCACCATTGAACCCCACAAATCCCTTCTAAAGGGAGTTGAGGAAAATGCCATAAATGCCGCCTTTGGGGATCCACGATTTCCTCCGATGACTGAAGACGAATTAGAAGATATTGAAGTCGAAGTCAGCGTGCTGACAATGCCGAGGGTCCTTGAATATAAGGATGCAGACGATTTGAAGGCAAAACTCCGACCGGGTGTTCATGGTGTTATTTTATCTCGGGGATGGCAACGCTCTACGTTTCTACCCCAAGTCTGGGAGCAACTGCCGAATGTTGAAGATTTCCTGGGGCATCTCTGCAATAAGGCCGGGATGGAGCGGAGATGCTGGACGGATACCAATACGGTGGTTAGCGTGTACGAAGCAGAATATTTCTCAGAAAAAAGATAACGCCATCTTCAATCCCGCCCTTTTTGCTTTGAGCTTTCAGCCTTCGGCTTTCATATGTAGATCCGCTGCAGATACTCCTCCGGAATACCATCGATAAACCGTGATGGCCGGCTGAAACTCAAACCGGTATGGCGATCGTAAACCGCCATGGGGCAGATGTAATAAAGGTTCTCCTTGGCACGGGTGGAAGCCACATACATCAGACGAAGTTCTTCTTCCAAATCTTCTGTTTTCTCCATAGATTGAATCGACGGGAACCGGCCGTCCAGCGCCCATATGATAAACACCGTGTGCCACTCCAAACCCTTGGCGGAATGAATCGTGGAAAGCGTCAACCGCTGATTGTCCGCTTCGCCGGACTGCACGAATGAATCATCAAAACTGGTATTCGGCGGCTCCAGCGCCATATCCGTCAAGAACGATTCCAAACGGGTATATCTGGACATGATGACAAGCACTTGTTCGAGATCCTTTAACCGTTTGGGATAGTCGTCATAGGAGGCCTTTAGAAGCGGCACATAATACTCCAGTACGTGCTCCCCCATCTCCGTCACCGAAAACGGATGATCATGGATTTCTCTAAACAGCATTTTTAGTCGATCCAAACCGGCGGCGTATCCCTTTTTACCGGCAATCGAAAAAATACCCCCATAGCCGGATTGATTGGATACAATGTCATCGTATATTTGTTGCGCGGCTCGGGGACCGATGTTTTCTATGAGCAGCAAGATTCGATACCAGCTGATGCGGTCATAGGGATTGGCGAGAATCCGAAGATGTGCCAGTACGTCTTTAATATGAGCGGATTCAATGAATTTAAATCCGCCGACTTTAACAAATGACATCCCCATCCGATTCAATTCGATCTCAAGATCAAAAGAGTGAAAACCGGCTCTGAACAGCACCGCAATCTGGTTTTGAGATATGCCCGTCTCCTCCAACTCCAGCAGTCTATCCACAATAAATCGGGATTGGCTGTTCTCATCAGTGGCGGTAATTAAAGAAGGCACTAATCCACCCGATTTACTGGTGAAGAGTGTTTTGGTATACTTCTCTTCAGCCCGATCAATAATAATGTTCGCCAGATCGAGGATGGGTTGAACGCTTCGATAGTTCTCCTCCAGGCGAATGATTTGCGTACCCGGAAACATTGCCGGAAAATTGATGATGTTTTTAAAATTTGCACCCCTGAATGCATAAATGCTCTGGGAATCATCCCCTACCACCATTATGTTCTTCTCCGGACCGACCAACAGGTAGATGATATCGGCCTGAATCTGATTGGTGTCCTGATACTCATCCACCATAATATAACGGTATTGTCGCGCAAGCCGATCCCGAAGGTCTGAGTGTTCTCTCAGCGCAAGTCGAAGACACACCAGCAAATCATCAAAATCGAGAAAGGAATGTTCGGCTTTGCGTTTTCCATAGGCCTGCTGGAGCTCCATAATTCCGTCCAAAAAGGGGGTGAAATGGGAGTAATCATTGAAAATGACTTCTTCAATGGGCAACACCTTGTTCACTGCTTTACTAAATATAGTGGCCAAGGTCTGCTTTCTCGGAAAAGATCGATACTTTGAAACAAACCCCATCTCCTTTCTCAGCATACTGATTAAACTCTCCGAATCCGGCCGATCGATAATGGAAAACCCTCTGTCAAAACCTATGGAATCGGCTTTACGGCGTAATACCATATTAGCAAAAGAATGAAACGTACCGCCGGAAACCTTTTCGCATCGATTATCCAGGAGCCGTGAAGCTCTTTTGAGCATCTCTTCGGCTGCTTTTCTGGTGAAGGTCAGCAGAAGAATGGAACTTGGAGATATCCCTTCTTCTACAAGGCGGGCAACTCGGTATGTCAACGTCCGTGTTTTGCCGCTGCCCGCGCCTGCGATCACAAGAACCGGACCGTCAGCCATAATGACTGCATCGAGCTGTGACGAATTCAATGCTTGATCATACTGAATTTTGTACTTTTTCTCATCCATTTGAAAAGATCTTTGTTTTAAGTTAGTTATAATGTTGTTCAAACAATTTAAACGATAGAAGCGCAAGGAAAGTCTTCTAAGCCGATTACTCTGAGTTTATCTTCCATAACCTTGACATATTGTCAACCGGGAATTATCGTCAGAAAAAAAATGAAGAATTTGTTGACTTTTTAAAAAGTATAGTATACTTCACCAAAGTCTAAAGTTCGGCCAATTATTACCCAAAAAGAGGAGAATCTATATGAAGAAAGTACAGAGCCAGTTAAAATCGATCGCCAAATCTCTTTCCGCTCTATCCAAACAGATAGATAGTGTCTCCAAACAATTAGGCAAAGCACAACCAGCGAAAAAGGCCGCACCCAAAAAGAAAACCCCTAAAAAGGTTGCAGCCAAAAAAGTAATTGCCAAAAAGGCTGTAACTAAAAAAGCTGTAGCTAAAAAGACTGTCGCTGAAAAAGCAGCGCCTACAAAAAAGACAAGCGTGGTGGACGCGGTGCTCGGGGTTATCAAACGCAGCAGAAAAGGAGTCAGCATTGCTGGATTGAAGGAGAAAACCAGCCTCGATGCCAGACAACTCAGCAACGCACTGTATAAGCTCGCCAAACGGGGGGTCATCGCCTCCAAATCCAGGGGGATATACATCAAGAAATAATCAATTGCGATCTTAAAATCGGTAAAGCAAAACGGTCCGCTCATTTTTTTCATAAAAAGTCTTCACACGGGTTTCAACTCGGTGTGAAGACTTTTTTATTGGAATAGCGTACCACGCCCGACCCATTCGGGTCATCTCGATCATGATACCCGTGATGTGGTAGTTGCCCCGATAGGAATACTTTGTTATATTTTAATTCGTGTTTCGCACCCTATAATTGACATGGGTCCAATATGGATGGGGGCGAAACTTGAGAAAACAAATTCACGTCAGGAAGGTTACGGAATGGCTGAAGACAGGGGATCATCTGATCTCTTCAAACAAATATGGCTTTTTTTTGCATCGGTAAAACTGACGGTTACGGTACTGCTCACCCTTGCTGCGACTTCGATTATCGGAACCCTCATTCCCCAGAATGAAAGTCCCGCAGCTTATGTGAACGCCTTCGGTGATTTTATATATCGAATTTTTTATATTCTAGATATTTTCGACATGTATCATTCCTGGTGGTTCCAATTTTTACTCCTGCTGCTGGCTACCAACGTTATCGTCTGTTCCGTTGAGCGGTTGTCTGCAACATGGAAAATCATATTTACAGAGAATCCAAAATTTAATCCGAATCAGTTTACCGGTCAAAAAGAGAAGGAAAAATATGTCACCGGCTGCTCCCTGGAACAAACCCAAAAGCGTTACGCTCCCTATATATCCAAATTATTCAACTACAACCGAATCGAATCCCTGGATGATGGATACCGCATACTGGCGGAAAAGGGTCGATGGACTCGGCTGGGCGTGTACACCGTCCATTTGAGTGTGCTTTTACTCCTCACGGGGGGCTTGGTGGGATCGTTTTTCGGTTTTGAAGGGTTCGTGAATATTCCGGAAGGGGAAACGGTCAGCAGCATCACGCTTAGAAATACGGGCCAAAAGAAGCCGCTCGATTTCAGCATCCGGTGTGAAGACTTTGATGTACAATTCTACGATACCGGTGCTCCCAAAGAATATCGATCGAGTCTGACAGTTATCGAGGGAGGGAAACCGATCCTGAAAAAAGATATTATCGTCAACGATCCGCTCCGGTACAGGGGGATCAACGTCTTTCAATCCAGTTACGGCACCCTCTCTCCCAAGGAGGTCACCCTCAGTTTTAAAAGCCAATCCACAAGTATGGTCTACATGAAAACGGCGGTCAAGGGGAATGCCGTAGAGATTCCCGAAAACGGGGGGGAGTTCATTTTTCAAGATTACCGGAATTCTTTCGATTTCAGGGGGCATGACCTCGGAGAAGTATTTTTGGGCACATTGAAATCTCCGGACGGTTCGAATGCGAATGTGATTCTTCCGAAGCGGTTTCCCGAATTCGATAAAATGCGCAAAAGCAGATGGTTGATATCCGTCACCGACGCAGAATACCGGTATTATACCGGTCTTCAGGTCACCAAAGATCCGAGTGTCTGGATTGTCTATGCCGGTTTTATCATTATGATTCTGGGCTGTTTTATCACCTTCTTTATGTCTCATCAGAGAATCTTTATCGAGGTGCTCGAAAAAGGAAAGCACCGGGCGGTGCTTGTGTCCGGAACCTCTGATCGCAACAAGTTGGGTATGAACAAAAAAATAAAGACAATTGCCCAAGAACTGACTCGGCTTGGAGAGGTATAGCGGTGAAAAGTATAAGATTAAGTTAGAAAAGGAAATGCAAATGACAAGTTCACTGATATTATCCATCGTTACGTTTATATATGGTCTTTCCGCATTCTTTTATATATTTGCCTGGATTTTTAGAAACACCGCCACCAGCCGACTCGCCACCGGAACGGCATTTCTTGCCATCTTCGGAAATACCATGGGTATCGCTCTTCGTTGGATGGAATCTTACCGTTTGGGAATCGGCCACGCTCCGTTATCGAATCTGTATGAATCCCTCATCTTCTTTGCCTGGACCATCGGAGTGATCTATATCTTCGTAGAGCGGAAGCACCGGAATAAAATCATCGGTGCATTTACCATGCCGTTGGCGTTTTTAACCATGGCGTATGCGTCCATGTCCCCCAATATCAGTGATCGAATCCAGCCGTTGATCCCGGCCTTAAAAAGCAATTGGCTCATCGCTCACGTCATGACATGCTTTGTGGGTTATGCCGGGTTTGCCGTTGCTTTCGGGACGAGCGCCATGTTTCTGTTCAAGAAAAAAGATTCCGAGGCCGAAAGCACTCTCATCAGCCGCTTTCCTGCCGCCGCCACGTTGGATGAATTGACGCATCAGATGGTCACGTTCGGCTTTCTCTTTTTATCCATCGGAATCATCACCGGAGCGGTTTGGGCAAATTCAGCGTGGGGGAGATACTGGGGCTGGGATCCTAAAGAAACCTGGTCGCTCATCACCTGGTTTGTTTATGCCACCCTGCTCCATGCCAGGCTTATGCGCGGATGGCATGGAAAGCGTATCGCCTTTCTGTCCATTATCGGCTTTCTGGTCGTGATGTTCACCTATTTCGGGGTCAATTACCTGCCCGGCCTGCACAGTTACGGATCCTCAGGTTAATGGCTCACGTTTCGCACCCGTAAGATACATGGCTGTCGCATCAGATGAGGGCGAACGGGAACCCCATTTATGTGCGCGAGCCTTGTACCAATGATTTTTCCTTGACATCAAAATGATCCGTCGATATACATTTGCTCTTACATTTTAAACTATTGATTTTACCCTAACTTGTTGAAAATAGGCATACGGAGTTTCCATGAGTGCATCAGAGGAACAAAACAGTCCGGAAGCCGAAGCCCCTGACGAAGAGGAAATGGATGTTGAAACATCGGAACCGATTGAGCCGCTGAAACCGGAGGAAGGCAAAAACGGCGCCGGTGCAACCATCTTCCTGTTTTTTATCTTGGGTTTTGCGGCCAGTTTGATTGTGGGATGGGTGGTTTTTCCGAAACTGCTATACTCGAAGAAAATACAACCCATTAACTTCAACCATGCCCTGCACGTGGCGGAAGCGGCAGAGGGTTGCGAAAGCTGCCACTATTTCCGGGAGGATGGGAGTTTCTCCGGCGTTCCAACGATTTCACACTGTATTGAATGCCACGAAAATGTAAACGGGGAAGACCCTGAGGAAAAAAAATTTGTTCGAGAGTATGTTGAAGCAGGCAAAGAAGTTCCTTGGTTGATTTATGCCAAACAGCCCGCCAGTGTTTTCTTTTCACATGCAGCCCATGTCATAACAGCCAAAATGGAATGCGTTGCCTGTCACGGCCCTATCGGGGAGTCTACCGAAACGAGAATCTACGAAGAAAACCGGCTCACCGGGTACAGTAGGGACATCTGGGGGAAGAATATATCAGGAATTAAACAGCATTCCTGGGAACGGATGAAAATGGACGATTGTGCGGATTGTCACATGCAGAAAGCCACATCAGAAAAAGAATCGGGTGTTCAACAGTCCCTGACCCGGCAGTTGAGAGAAATGGTTTCAGTCGCCTTCCCCAATGTCATGGAGGTAAAGAAAGGGTCCAGCGTACAAACGGAAAAGGACGCCTGTTTTGTATGCCATAAGTAAGATCATGAAACTATGTAAACATACGAGAAAGCCATAGAGCCGATTCGCTAACCATATGAGGACGAATCTATGAAGATCGACAGAAGAAGCTTTTTATCATTTATCGTTGGTGGAGCAGCCGGCACGGCCCTCACACCGCTGCCTTGGAAAATAACGGATGACTTATCGATCTGGTCTCAAAACTGGCCGTGGACACCGGTTCCGCCAAACGGCGAGGTTACTTTTGTCAATTCGGTATGTCGGCTTTGCCCGGGAGGATGCGGCATTACCGTCAGAAAAGTGGACGCTCGGGCAGTTAAAATCGAAGGTATGGACGGCTATCCCGTCAATGACGGCGGTATCTGCCCGTTAGGCTTGTCAGGGCTGCAGCTTTTATACGGGCCCACCCGAATTCCTTACCCGATGAAAAGAAAAGGCAACCGAGGAGACGGCAAATGGGAAAAAATCTCCTGGGAAAAAGCGGTTTCCGAAGTTGTCACAAAATTGGGGGAGATTCGGAAAAATAATCGCCCCCACGGACTGGCTTGTATCTCAGAATCGGATCGAGGGACGGTCGCCGGGCTGATGGCCCGGTTTATGAGTGCCTTCGGTTCTCAGAATTTCATCCGCCAGCCTTCAATGGAAGATTCCTACGAATTGGCACTCTACTTGATGCACGGCATTCGGGCCGAAGCCGGATTCGACATTGAAAATGCAGCCTTTGTACTGAGTTTCGGAAGCGGCGTCATCGAAGGATGGGGATCTCCGGTGCGTATGTTTAGAGCCAACAGCAAACTTATAAAAACCGGAGGAAAGGTTGTACAGATTGAAGCCCGTCTTTCCAAATCTGCGGCCAAATCCGACAAATGGATACCCATAAATCCGGGAACAGAGACGGCCTTAGCGCTCGCGATGGCTCATGTCATTATTAAGGAAGGACTGTATAATAAGGATTTCATAGAAAACCACGCTTTCGGGTTCGAAGACTGGACGGACGGTCAGGGAAATAAACAACAGGGATTTAAATCGCTGGTGACGGCCACTTATGCGCCTGAGAATGTTGCCGAGGCAACCGGTGTTGAAAAGGCCGTAATCGTATCGCTGGCAAGGCATTTTGCCCGTGCGTCAAAACCGCTTGCCATTTGCGGGCGCGGTCAGGGACGCACATCGAGTGCAATCGGTGAATTTTTAGCGGTTCAGGCGCTCAACGCACTGGTTGGCAATATCAATCAGGAAGGCGGTTTTCATGCGATTTCAGACAACGATTACATCGACTGGCCGGAAATTGAAACGGATCAGATCGCCTCAAACGGACTGCAAAATGGGCGACTGGACGAAGCCGGAAGTGAAAACTATGCATCGGTAAGATATCTGCCCCATCGTTTCTTCGAAAACATCATTGCAGAAACCGGTTATCCCATTCAAGTCCTGTTCGCAGCCGGCGCCAATCCCCTCTATTCGCTTCCGGATACCAAAGCGGTCAAAGCGGCACTGGATAAGGTTCCGTTTATTGTCAGCTTCTCCTCTTTCATGGATGAGACCGCGCAATATTCGGATATCATCCTGCCCGATCACACCTATCTTGAAAGGTATGAGGATGTCCCGACGCCTATCGGGCTGCAGAAACCGATAATCGGGCTAACCAGACCGGTGGTCTCCCCCCAACTCGACACCAAACACCTGGGGGATGTAATCCTCGGTATTGCCAAGGGATTGGGAGGGAGTATGGCTCAGGCCTTTCCATGGAAAAGCTACGAGGCATGTCTTGAAAAAACACTGGGCAGAAAATTGGACACGCTCTTGGATAAAGGGTACTGGTCGCCTGCCGTTTTCTCCGTACCCGAATGGATCAAGGCATTTGAAACGGCTTCCGGAAAATTCGAATTTGTCGTTTCCGATCAAGACGGTAACGGAGATCGGAAGACAAAACCGATTGCCGATTGGTATACCGGTGTGGAGTCCCAAGGGGACCCCGTCACCTATCCGTTACTGCTGATCCCCTATGACTCCATGAGGCTGGTCAACGGGTTTGTCGGAGATCCGCCATTTGTCATCAAGACCGTTGAAGATACGGTACTCAAAGGGAAAGATGTCTTCATCGAAATCAATCCGAAAACGGCCAAACAACTCGGCTTATCGGAAGGAAAATACGCTCGCTTAACAACACCCAAAGGCAATGCAAAAGTCAGGGTTCACCTGTTTGAGGGAATTAAGGAGGGTATCATCGCGCTGCCCAGAGGACTGGGGCATACCGCTTATGACAGTTATATCGCGGACAAAGGGGTGAATTATAATGAACTCATCGGAGCGGTTTACGATCCGGTCTCAGGACTTGATGCCGCCTGGGGCATTCGGGCCAAACTCGGCAAGGCCTAGTGACATTGACGATTGAAGATCGACAATTGAAAAAATAGTCAATCTTCAATCGAAAATCATCAATCAGATGAGGTGTTGATGAAACAAACACAGGGAAATAACGGCAACAAGAAGTTCGGGATGGTCATCAATCTGGATTTGTGCACCGGCTGCGGTTCCTGCATGGTGGCCTGCATGGCGGAAAACAATGTTCCGTTCAAAGAAGACGAAACCGACAAGTTGGACAGCATCACGTGGATGCGGGTCTACAAGCTGAAAAACGGAAAATCCTGGCCCAATGCCGATATTTGCTATTTACCCAGGCCTTGTATGCACTGCGGTGGTCACGGAGATCACGGTCATTCACCTTGTGTTTCCGTCTGTCCGGCCGTTGCAACCGATTACAGCATGGCAACCGGTATCGTCAGCCAGATCTATACCCGTTGTTTCGGCTGCCGGTATTGCATGGCCGCCTGCCCCTATCATGTAAGATATTTCAACTGGTGGGATCCGGTATGGCCCGAAGGGATGGAGAGATTCTTAAATCCCGATGTATCGGTTCGAATGAGAGGTGTGGTGGAAAAATGCAGCTTCTGTTTTCACCGATATCAGCTGGCCATGAACAAAGCTTTTTTGGAAGGCCGGCGGGTGCTTGAAGAAGATGAATATCAATCCGCATGTACACAGGCATGCCCGGCCGGCGCCATTACTTTTGGAGATCTGAACAACCCGGAACACGCCGTTCATCAGCTGGTTCAACCGGATCCCAAGCATGCCGGACGCCCAAGAAATCCAAAAGCATTTCGCCTGCTTGAGAGGCTCGAGACCAATCCCAAAGTATACTATGTTTCAAGCCGCAAGTGGGTCAGACAATCCGGAGACAATTACCTTAAAAAGGAAAAACAAAAAATATAACGGCTTACTGTAAATCTAACAAAACCGGAAAGATCAAGGAGCGCAAAACGAATGGATTCTGCACTCATACCCCAGGGAGTTAATCGATGCCCCTTGTGGAAATTTGCATTGGGTATTGCTATCGTCGGCGCCGTCTTAATGTGGGGCGTCTACGCCATGATGCTGGTTTGGATAAAAGGACTCAATCAAACCAATATGAACGATGCTTACGGATTTGCACTCTGGATATGGGCAGATCTGTCCGTTATCGCTTTAGGGGGTGGTGCGTTTTTCACCGGCTTCCTTCGTTATGTCATCGGTATCAATGACTTGAAAAACATTATCAATTACGCCGTGATCATCGGATTTATCTGCTACAGTTCCGCACAGTTGATTCTCGGACTCGATGTGGGGCAACCCCTCAGGGGCTGGTTCATATTCTGGCATGCCAACGTTCATTCCATGCTCACCGAGGTGGCCTTTTGTCTAACCGCATACTTCGGCGTACTCTGCGTAGAATATGTTCCGCTGCTTCTCGAAAATCGCCAGCTTGACCGGGTGCCGTTCTTCCACAACCTGAGCCACAACCTGCATGAAATCATGGCGGTGTTCGCCGCAACCGGTGCGTTTCTGTCCTTCTTTCACCAGGGTTCCCTGGGCGGGGTCTCCGGTGTTCTATTCGCGCGCCCCTTCGGTTTCAGAGAAGGTGTCTTTGTATGGCCCTGGACCTTTTTCCTCTACACCTGGTCGGCGGCAGCCTGCGGGCCGTGCTTCACCATTCTTATTACAAAGATAACGGAAAAGGTAACCAAAAAGAAACTCGTTAAGGATAACGTCATTCAGATACTGGCAAAAATCGCGGGATGGATGCTGGCCACCTATATGGTTGCCAAAATCATCGATACCATTTATTGGGCTACGGTAACCGCACCTTCCAAGGGTTTCGATCTCATGACCTTTTATTCCAACAATCCCTTATACGGAATCTGGATACTCATTCTGGAGCTGGTTGTGTGCGGGATTGTTCCGGCTGCCATATTGATTACCCCTAAATGGCGCGGCAATCCGAGAGGCTTGACTTTAGCAATGATACTTGCCGTGATCGGCGTATGTTTGAATCGATGGGTCATGATATTACAGGTTTTGGCCATACCGGTACTGCCTTTTGAGAACTGGGCGCTTTATATGCCGAGCTGGCAGGAAATCGCCACCACCATACTTCCCGTATGTTACGGAATTATCCTGATCATGATCTCGTACCGATATCTGCCGGTATTTCCACAGGAAAAAGAATTAAATCCGATAGCCGGGTAAACCGGTTTCGAGAGGAGAAGATATGCTTCCGTTTTCGTTTGAATGGGTTTGGGACATGGGCCACCTATTGTTCCACGGCGGTCTGTGGTTCGCATTGAATGTCATCGGAATCGGTGTGACCTACTGCGTGGTCAAGGCGGTGTACGACACCATGAAGGGAAACAGCACCAACCACCATTAACTTATACGGATCATCTTCAAAAGAGTTGGTGTGATCCTAAAAACCCTCGACCCCTTGAATCCTGGACTCCTTGAACCCTTTTCTCCAACTAAATCGGATTAATTCATTGAAAAAACATAGGTTGGACATTTATGGACAAAATTGTAGTGGAAGGCGGTGTGAAGCTCAAGGGTGAAATTGAGATCAGCGGGGCAAAGAATGCAGCCCTTCCGATTCTGGTTTCCTCTCTTCTTGCGGACGGCGAGAGCGTATATTCAAACGTTCCTCGATTAATGGATATCGAAAGCATCAAACTACTTTTGTCGAGCTTGGGCGCCCGAATCGAAACCGATGACCGGACGGTCCGAATCGACGGCAGCGGTCTTCACAATCATGAAGCACCCTACGATTTGGTAAGGAAAATGCGAGCCTCCATATTGGTGCTGGGCCCCCTGATGGCACGGCTCAAGAAAGCCCGGGTCTCACTGCCGGGCGGATGTGCAATCGGCGCCCGCCCCATCAACTTCCACCTCAAAGGACTGCAGCGTTTTGGCGCCGCCATATCTCTCAAGCACGGGTATGTGGAAGCATCGACAGACGGGTTGAAGGGGGCGGAAATCTTCTTTGATATTGTGACGGTTACCGGAACGGAAAATATGATGATGGCCGCTGTCCTGGCAGACGGAATCACGACATTGCGCAACGCGGCTCAGGAGCCGGAAGTGGTGGCCCTTGCGGAAGTTCTCCAAAAAATGGGAGCAAAAATCGAAGGTGCAGGCACTCCCGTCATAACCGTTTCCGGTGTCGAATCCCTGAACCCGACGTCGGTTTCCATCATCCCGGACCGCATCGAGACCGGCACGTACATGATCGCCGCCGCCCTCACCAATGGAGAGATAACGTTGAAAAACTGCAGGCCGAATCACCTGGAAGCGGTTATCAACAAGTTGGAAGAAACCGGCACCCGCATTGAAACAAAAGAAGATCAAATTCGGGTTACCGGACCGTCTGTAATCAAAAGCGCTGATTTAAAAACCCTTCCCTATCCCGGATTTCCGACAGATCTGCAAGCACAATTCATGGTGCTCATGTCCGTTGCCGACGGAAAGAGCGTCATATCAGAGACTATTTTCGAAAACCGGTTTATCCATGTCAGCGAACTCGAACGAATGGGAGCGGATATCACCATTTCAGGACACTCCGCCCTGATTAAAGGCGTTCCGAACCTGTCGGGAGCGCCGGTTATGGCCACCGATCTCAGGGCCAGCGCTTCTTTGATCCTTGCCGGGCTCGTTGCGCAAGGAACCACCGAAGTCAATCGCGTGTATCATATAGACCGCGGTTATGAAGCAATCGAACAGAAGTTTAAAAGCCTTGGAGCACGGATAAACCGTATAACCGTTTAAATCAACAGACCCGATAATCATGTCCGGTATCTATTTTCGGCCGGTAGTTCCCCTTCTGATCTCTCTGATGGTCGGAATATGGACAGGGTGTCATTTTCCGGGTCGATGGACAGCGTTTTGGGGCTTTGCCGTTTTCGGATTGGGAGTTCTACTCTTTCTGATTATTCGAAAAAGACAGGGCCGAATCGCTCCGTTTCTTTTCTTCGTTGCTCTCGGGTATCTTTCCATACAGCCCTGGATCTCTCCACTGTTTTTGCCTAATCACATTGTCCATTTCAAAGATGCATCCGTCTATACAATAGAAGGAACGGTTGCCGGCAAACCGATAAAAGAAAAAGCCCGGTCCAGATTCATTCTGACGGCAAAAGCGATTTCTGACAAAGATAAATTCGTTCCGGTGACCGGCAGGATCAGCGTCTCCATATACGGACAAGATCCCGGACTTTCCCCGGGAGACACAATTTCCTTTCCGAGTAAAATCCGTTCGTTCCGCAATTTCAATAATCCCGGCAAATTTGATTACGCACGGCATATGTCCTTCAGAAACATCTGGGGAACCGCCTACACATCCGGCATGCGGTTAACGGTTCTCCATAAAGGCAACACAAACGGAATCAGACAGAAAATAGAAAACTTCCGGAGCAGGATTTCCCTGTGGATCGACAATCAACGCTCCGATTCAGCCAAAGGCGTGCTAAAGGCTCTTGTCATCGGCGATCGCAGTCAAATTGCTTCACCGGTCCGGAGCGGTTTTTATCGATCCGGTGTCGGTCACATTCTGGCAATTTCAGGATTGCATATCGGAATAGTGGCCACCGCCTCATTCTTATTCTTCAAATGGATATTCACTCATATCGAAATCCTTCTCTGGCATGCATGGACCCGAAAGGCAGCTGCCATCGCTTCATTGGCGCCGGTCATTCTGTATGGGTTGCTTGCCGGAATGTCGCCGTCAACCCAGCGAGCCGTAATCATGGTCTCGCTGTTTCTCCTTTCCTTTCTCATCGAAAGGGAGCACGACACCATCAATACGCTTTCCGTTGCCGCATTTCTTATCCTCATGGTTCATCCGCCGTCACTTTTTTCCGCATCTTTTCAACTATCATTTGGTGCGGTGTTTTTTATCCTCTTCGGATTCATCTCGTTCGATAAAACACCGCTTATGGAACAAAAAACAGCCGGCACATCAGGGATAAGATTTCTTTTCCGGATCCGATCTTTTTTCCTGGCTTCACTGTTCGCCACGTTGGGCACTTTCCCTTTTGTCATGTATTACTTTAACCAGGTTTCGCTGATCGGCTTGTTGGCAAACCTGGTGATCATTCCAATAATCGGATTTATCGTGGTCCCTTTGGGACTGATTTCCGTCCTTTTATACTCACTCGGCATCCCGCTTGCGGACGGGTGCATCCACCTGAGCCTGACGATTCTTCAGCAGGCCGTTTATCTGGTTCAATGGATGTCGAATTTCCCCTATGCCGCAATTCAGACATTCACACCCACCACATTTGAAATGATCGGCTATTATCTTCTCATCCTTGTCCTTTTACTGAAAAGAGAAAAACAGATTTCCCTTAAAACAGTACGAATCGCCGTCAGCATAATCGTTTTTGCCGGATTAACCGATTTCGGTTACTGGGTTCATCACCGATTTTGGCACAAGGATCTGGTGATAACCGCCATCGATGTGGGTCAAGGCAGTGCTGTACTGCTGGAATTACCTGGGGGAAAAACCTTTATGGTGGACGGGGGAGGCTTTTCGGATAATTCCGCATTTGATGTCGGAGAAAAAATCATTGCCCCATTACTCCGGCTAAAAAAAATCGGAACCATAGACACTCTCATCCTCACCCATCCGGACAGTGACCATATAAACGGCCTGCTCTATCTGGCGGATCACTTCAATGTAGAAAGCATATGGACAAACGGTGAAGGGGTTCAAACAGGCGGATACCGGAGGCTCATGGACATTGCAGAGAAAAATAACATTCGGTTTCCGGCATATGAGCAGATTCCGAAAAATCACGAAATCAATGGGGTGAGACTGAATATTCTGTATCCGCCTGAAAACTTCTTGGCCAGGCGGGAAAAAGAGCGATGGCGGAATCTGAATAACAACTCTCTGGTTATTCAGGTACGTTACGGTTCCACATCTTTTTTGTTTCCGGGTGATATTATGAAGCAGGCTGAAAAAGAGTTGATACAACAAGTGGGTGAAGGATTGAAAAGCACCGTACTGCTGGCACCCCATCACGGCGGAAGAGATTCCAACACCACGCCGTTCATTCGCACGGTTTCGCCGGAGCAGGTCGTCGTTTCTTCAGGATGGAAAAATCGCTTCGGTTTTCCGCACCCTGCTGTCATGAAAGCATACAAAGCACATGGAAGCAGGGTTTATAATACCGCCACTCATGGCGCCATCACGTTTCGATCCGATGGTAAGCAGCTAAAAATCAAGTCGGAACTGAAAGTCAAAGAATGACCCCTGACTTCAAATGAAACAAGCATCGAGTATCCAGTATCGGTTACGGCAGTCGAATCACCAATACCGGCTTGATGGATCG
>Ga0180009_10002010_pt1 | contig 24072 bp, 23 predicted proteins | sample OS_PC_MetaG_FD_123537 | JGI IMG/M metagenome (GOLD analysis project Ga0180009, IMG submission 123537) | Groundwater microbial communities from the Aspo Hard Rock Laboratory (HRL) deep subsurface site, Sweden - OS_PC_MetaG | ecosystem: Environmental > Aquatic > Deep subsurface > Groundwater...
CGCTCCGCTCGGGGGGAATGCGGAGTTGAGCCGGTCTCGAACTCCTTCCCCTCGCTCCGCTCGGGGAGAACCAGGAGTTCGAGACCGATGGCCCTGCGGGCCACGGCTCAACTCCGCATTATTCATTGGGATATGACTCCTTGGGTTTTTGCCGTGGTCTCGTTACTTACTTTGCGGAACCTATTCCCCGGCACCAGATGATTGATTACTTTTTCCTTTTGCCTTTGCTACCAGCCTTCAGAGTGGGAAAAGACCCTTTTTCCTCCCTAACTGCGGCATGTTGGATCTCTTCCTTTCTTCCGGCTCCGGTTCCGGCTTCGGCCTTTTCCTGACTTGCCCCGGGTTCTCCCTTCCTCTGTTGTTCGCGCTTTATGTCCATTTTCCCGGCAAGGGTTGGGCCGAACCAGGCCTGATGGGCACCGGCCAAGTCGGCGGAGAAATCCTTTCTCATACGCAATACCGTATTCTCCAGATTTTTCCTGAGTGCCTTACGCCCATTTCTCAAAGCATTAATTTCATCGTACAAGTGCGTCATATCGGTAGTTAAGTTACCCATAATCATCTCCTTTCAATTTAAAGCAAATAATATGATCACTGTAGCCAGTCGGAACCCCTGTTAAGCGGGAGACGATCACCTGGAGCCCGCTTAACAGGAGAACCTTTGTCCAATCCAGCCTTACGCCGGGGTGGCGGCACTGGCCGTGAGCCCGATGGCCTCGGCGTACTTCAAGTAAGTTTCAACCGAAGCGATCACCACACGGGCCTCAATTGACAGAAGCTCGATCCCCACTAATGAGACCTTCACCCAGGCATCGATCACGATACCCTTATCCAGAATCCGGTCAACAACTTCAGCCAGACTCGAAGAATCCGTTGACTTCTGAACTTTCGCCATTCCTTTTCTCCTTTCTCAAATTTTTGTTTTTGCCGCTACGACAATTTTTCCTTCAGGCATGCCTACACGGTATAGAGCCAGATTCATGCCAAGCTGAAAAAGATCTTTCACTTTTTATAACAAGTGAATTTGAAATAAGAATTAAAGAACTCTTTTTTCCCCATGGCTTGTGGGGAGGGAAAATGGGGAGTGGGAGCCATGGAGGGGATTCCCTGGTTTAGGGAAATGGCCCCCGAAAAAAAGGGAAGTTTACAGAGGGGACAAGATTTTAACCGCCTTTAAAATATCCTCATGAAGGAAAGGCTTGCCGATAAAACCACAAATCAATCCTTCCCCCAAGGCTTTCTCAACGGCCACATCGTCATTGTAAAAGTATCCTGAAATCAGAATAATGCGCATCTGGGGAGCTTTCTCGCGAAACTGCCTGGCCAGCTCCAGGCCTTCAATATCCGGCAGTTTGGCATCCAGAAAGACCCCCTGGAAGGATCCAGAGGTAAGCAGGTCAAGCGCTTCCCTACCGTCCGCGGCCTTTGTTATAAGAAACCCGTTTTTCTCCAATAAATGCTTTAGGGCCCAGCACATATCCGGTTCGTCATCTATGATGAGAATTTCTATATTCTGAAGGGTCATTGCTTTTTCCTTATTCATAATAGAGCAGGGAACCGCACGGTAAAGGTACTGCCTTTCCCCTCAAGGCTTTCCACTTCTATGGAACCGAAATGCTGTTTTACGATCGAGTAACAGATGGAAAGTCCCAAACCCGTTCCTTGGCCCACCGGTGAGGTGGTATAGAAGGGATCAAAAATATTTTCCAAGTTTATTTTAGAAATCCCCCCGCCCGTATCGGCGATTTGAATCAGCACTTCCTTCAAGTTTCTTTCTATGAAGAGTGTTAGGGATCCCCCGTTGGGCATGGCGCGGATCGCGTTCAGAAATAGATTCATAAAAACCTGTTGGAGAAGACTGGCATTGCCGGTAATCATGACCGGTTCCTGGGGAAAATGGTTGACGATCCCAATTTTTTGGATTTTGGCCTGGTTTTGGACCATACTCAGTGCTTCATTCAGAACCAAAATTATATTGAGATGGGCCATGGTGGAGACCACCGAGGGGCGGGCGAACCTCAGGATATTCTCGATGATCACCGAAGCCTTCTGAATCCCGGTTTGAATCTTCTCCGCACATTCCTTGCGAAATTCCGGAGTAATGTTGTCTTCCATGAGGAACTGGGACGCCGATGAACAGACCGCCAGTGGATTGCGGATCTCATGCGCAATCCCTCCAGCCATCACGCCCAGAGCGGCAAGTTTTTGGGATTGGAGAAGACTCATCTGCATTTTATGGCGCTCAGACAGATCGCGGCCCACTCCAACGATTCCCGTGATTTGGTCGTTCTCTTCTTTCATCGGAGAAAAGACCCAGCTAACCAGGATCCGATCCCCATTCTGCATCACAAGGTCCCACTCCGGCATCGCGCGATCTGGAGGAGTTCTTATGTCTTTTAAGAAGGAAAAATAATTTTTCGCATCTGGCTGGTGTTCTTCCGAAAAGAACTCGAATAATTTTCGTCCTTTTACTGCACAGAAGGAATAATGGGAAAGCTTCTCCGCCGCTGTGTTCCAGGTCAAGATTCTCCCTTGCAGGTCAGTGGAGAGAACAATGTCACTGGCGCTCTCGACGATACTGGCTAAATGGCTTTCGATTCGCTGGAGCTCACTGCTTAAATGGACCTGTTCGGTGATATCCTCCATCAGAAAGATGGCATTCTGGACCTTCTCTTCCCAGTTAAAAGGGAAGATGCTGTAATAATAGATGCGTAGCGGGAGGCCGGGCGCACGGTAACTCATTCGTTCTCCCACGATAGGGCGATTTTTTTCGAATACCTGGCGGATTCGGCTGGTTAGACCCAAATGATCAAAAATAATGGGAGGAAAAACTTTCTCCAGCTGTTGCCCGACTGTGTTGGCCAGAGAACGCCGGCTCTTTTCCAGAAAGTTCCGGTTGGCTGAAAGGATGCACATATTCTTGTCAATGAGGAGAACGGAGGAGGGGATGGCGTTGAGAAGCATGGTGTAAAGCCTCTCGTAACGTTCAGATGATTTCTGGGAGAGAGTCTCGTCTCTATTCGCTTCCATTCCCATTGATAAATTCGTTGCGGTTGATGAATTTTTTCTATACCCGGTTCCGGCCGCCCATTATCGGGTCCCGGGCGGGCCCAACAAAATTGAAAGGGGGCCAGGGTCCGCTCAGGAGAAGCCTTGCTGATTCCCGGGAGCAAATCTGGCGAAAAACTTCGCCAAAGGTAGCTACGGATCTTCGCGGCACAAGAAAATACAGGGAGATAAGTTGATTGCGCGATGAGAATTGCGAAAGGCGAAATGAGGGATATTCCGACTGGCACTTGACAAACAGCCCGGCAAACGCTTCTCGACATCGTTCGATCAACGAGTTATTTTCTTCGGCAAAACATTCCTCCTTGGCAAAAAGTGCCCTTCGGCTATTCAGATAGGCCAATCCCGGATTGGATGACGGTGGGGTTTTTATGGAAGAATCCGAGTGAGCGGATGGGCAACCCGCAATCCGTAACCCGCAATCTGAAATAAGAATGCGAATCCCCATTTCCACACAGCCCCTCATTTCCTGGAGAAGGGATTCATAATGGGAGGAATGTTTTTCGAGGATTCTCAAGATCTGGGATTCTTCTTCCAAGAAAGCGCCGTAGCGCAAAGGAATGACCCCCCCGATTACCGGGTCATTATGGAGGGATTCAATGACCTTGGCATAGGCGAGAAGGACCGGGATGTCCGGTGTGGTTATGGAGAAAGTTTCCTCGTGGTCAGAAGAGGAAACTTTGGAAACAGCCGCACCAAGACCATTTTGGCTAACCCAATAAACCGGCTGGCAGCCGACGCCAAGAAGCGCCTCTGGTTTTGAAGGAAGCAACTCTGCTGCTCGGCCGGTAAACCCGGCCGGGGTTTGAAGGATGCAATAAATCAGGTATTTCATGCCTCTGTCTCTGGTTCGAGAGAAGGGGAAAAGCTGTAAGGGGGCCAGGGCCCGGAGAACTCAAAAACCAGGCCGCGCCGGGCATGTTCTATATTGGCCCGGTCGATCTTTCCCCGAAAATCTCCCACAGCATTTCTGTCTACCCAAAAAGCCCAGTTTACAACCACCTCTTCTTCTCTTCCCGTGGACCGCCGGGAGAGAATTTTCCGCTCACAAAAAGCAGAGACAATAGGATGGAGCTCATCGACTATGCCTTGGCAAGCTTCTTTCAACCAACCGGAAAGATCTTTTTCAACAGCCGCCAGGAGGCGCTGTTCCTGAAAGTAGCGCTTCCCCGGTGATAAAGTGGAGAGACGTGCTTCTTCCCGAACACGGAGGCCGGCAAGAAATTCCTCCTTAGCCCTGGCCCGATCCAGGAAGCCCTTTACCGCCCATTCTTCCTTATCCATTGCCTGATTTAAAAATTCCCTTATGGCGCGATGATGGGCATGCACGCGTTTCTCCAGGCTTTCCGGAGAAACAAAAATCGTTCCCAAACCAACGGGAAGCACAGGAGAATGGCGCATCACTTCCTCGACCACTTCTTCATGACGGCAGGCCCGGGGTCCCACCCAGGTAAGGTCCTGCATCCTGGATTCCGCCTCCGGCCCGCAAAAATCTTCGGCATTAACCGGGCAGACCACGGCGGCGATTTCAGCGCCGCTCCACCCTTCGGTCTTGGCGGCCAGATCAGCCGCGCGGATCCTTTTGTCGAGAGGTTTATTGCGCAGGTGAATTTCAAAAATCTCTTGACGATCTTTTTCGTCCGGTGCTTCGATTTGCACAACCGCATCAAACCGGCCCGGTCTGAGAACAGCCGGATCGAGCATATCCAGGCGATTCGTCGCTCCGAGCACGAGAACTCCTTTCAGTTCCTCGATTCCGTCAAGCTCAACCAAAAACTGGCTGAGGACCCGCTCGGCTACATGCGCATCTCCTGATCCGGCGCCACGCGCCGGGATCAGGGCATCAATCTCATCGAAGAAAATGATGCAAGGCGCCGCCTGCCGGGCCTTGCGAAAAATTTCCCGCATCCCTCTTTCAGACTCCCCTACATACTTGGAAAGAAGTGCAGGGCCTTTGACCGAGATGAAATTTACCTGACTTTCGGTGGCAATCGCTTTGGCTAACAAGGTTTTCCCGCACCCAGGCGGTCCTGAAAGGAGGATACCCTTGGGAGGATTGATCCCTGCCTTTTTAAATAGATGGGTGTATTGCAAAGGCCATTCGACCGCTTCCACTAAATGTTTTTTGACCCGGGCCAATCCACCAACATCTTGCCAGTGGACATTGGGGACTTCCACAAACACCTCCCGGATGGCCGAAGGTTCAACCTCGCGTAAGGCAGACAGAAAGTCCTCCATGTGTACCTCGAGCCCGGCGATGCGCTCATAAGGGATCTGAGTCAGGGAGAAATCAATTTCAGCCATAACCTGGCGAAGGCAGATCATGGCCGCTTCCCGGCAAAGGGCCTCCGTATCAGCTCCGACAAAACCATGGGTAATTTCTGCCAGATGGGCCACATCAACGTCTTTCGCCAGAGGCATCCCCCGGCTATGGATCTCCAGAATCTCCAGTCTTCCCTTCCGGTCGGGAATGGGAATGGAGATCTCCCGGTCAAAACGCCCGGGCCGCCGCAAGGCCGGATCCAGGGCATTGGGGATGTTTGTTGCGGCAATGACGATGACATTGTGGCGTTTGGTGAGTCCATCCATTAGGGCAAGAAGCTGGGCGACCACCCGTTTCTCCACATCCCCCACGACCTTTTCCCGCGGGGGAGCGATGGCATCGACCTCGTCCAGGAAGAGGATGCTCGGACCCTTGCGGGTGGCGTCCTCGAAGATCTTTCGCAGATGGGCTTCACTCTCTCCATAAAATTTGTGAATAATCTCCGGCCCGCTCACGGAAAAAAAATTGGCCTCGGTCTCATGGGCAATGGCCCGGGCGATCAATGTTTTGCCGCAACCAGGAGGCCCATAGAGAAGAACCCCTTTGGGGGCGTCGATCCCCAGACGCTCAAACACTTCTGGGTAGCGCAAAGGAAGCTCAATCATCTCCCGAATGCGTTGCAACTGGGGCTTGAGTCCCCCGATGTCCTCGTAGGAAATGACACGGGCGCCCTCTCCCTCCTGAGCCTTTCCGATTACAAGTTGGGTGGTGGGATTGATCAGCACAGGCCCTTTGGGGTTTGTGCTTTCAACCTTAAAATTAGCCGACCGGCTGCCAAACAGGTTGGCCCGGATCCGGTCATCTTCGATGATGGGCAAGCCATCCAGAAGGCTGCCGATATATTTAAGGTCGCGTTCGGCTGGGATGATGTCCATCGGGGCGAGAACGACCCGTTCTGCAGGCCGGCAGACGACCTTGCGAACCAAAACGAACTCGTCAAGCCCGACGCCAGCATTCTCTCTGCTGAGGCCATCGAGCTGAACCCGGGACTGGCCGCGGAGTTCTTTATAAGCGGGCATGGCTTTACCCAGGGTTTTTCGCTTTCCGGCCACCTCCACAATGTCCCCGATGGCCACGTTCAATTTCTCCATGTCTTCCGGCCCCATGCGGGCGATGGCTCTTCCCACATCTTTCCCGAGTGCTTCCGTGGCCTTGAGCTTAAGGTTCACTTCCCTATTCTGGCTCATTACTCCTCCGTATTATTTTACGATTGGCATTTGATCTCCACGATCCCATTGTTACAGGAGATGACCATCTTTTCTCTCGGGTAGCTTCTGGGAAGGAGGACTTCCTTCCGGTATTTCTTGTCGCCTTTTTCGGCCGTGATGGTCAATACGTCATCCTTGACCTCAAGGCGGACATTTTCGGCACCGATCCCGGGCATCTCCGCCACCACCAGGGTATGGTTTTCTTCTTCAAAGACATCCACCATCGGCTCGCGAACCTCTTGCACTACAGACTCGCCGGTGGTTTTGTCCTTGCGGATGTTCCCAAAAGGTTCGACCTTAATCCCTTCGCCCCCCAACCCGACTTTGACGGAAAATCCGTAAACCCCCTTTAAATCTTTTTCTTTACCCCCAAAATGGATCTCTCCGCTCCTGGAAAGATTCTCTCCCTTTTCCGCAAGATCACCAAGCTTCTCGATGAGATCGCTTAAACCCGAAAGGATTCCTCCAGATCTTCCCCCAGCCTGGCGGTTGGCATTCTTATCCGTCTTTTTTTTGTCCATGATCGCCTCCATTTATTGAAATACCTAACTTCTTCACCTTCGTATGCATGGTTTTATAGTCGATCTTCAGTAATCGCGCTGCTTTGGCTTTATTTCCTCCTGTATTTTTGAGGGCCTGCAAGAGCACTTCTCGTTCGATGGCTTTACTGCTCTCTTGCAGGATTTCTCGAAGAGAAAGGTTTTCCCAGGGTACCCTCTGAACTTTGGGAATAAAAGCCAGACCCGGTAAGGGCACCATTCTTAAATCGAGATGTTTTTCGGTAATGAGATCATCGGCCATGAGAAGAGCCCGTCGAATGGCGGATCGAAACTGGCGAACATTGCCGGGCCAGGTATAGTTTAATAAAACTTCAAGGGCTGATTCAGAAAAGCCTTTACACCCTTTATTTAACTCTACGCTGGCCATGTCTAAAAACCGCTTGGCTAAGTAAGGAATGTCCTCCTTCCGTTCCCGTAACGGCGGAATCGTTATACTGTACTCATTCAATCGGTAAAATAAGTCCCGGCGGAATGAATCGGAGAGGCTGAGTTCATGGAGAACTTGGTTCGTGGCTGCCAGTAGGCGGACATTCACATTGATGGTTTTGGTGCTCCCCACCCGATAGATCTTCTTATCCTGAAGAAACCTGAGGAGTTTGGCCTGGGAGCCCATGGGCATGTTGGTGATTTCGTCCAGAAAAATTGTCCCGCCGTTGGCCAATTCAAATTTTCCGAGTTTTTGGGTGGCTGCACTCGTGAAGGCTCCCTTTTCATGTCCGAATAATTCGCTTTCCAAAAGGGTCTCTGGAATCGCCCCGCAATCCACAGGAATAAAGGGGCCATTCGACCGATTGCTGGCGTTATGGATGGCCCGGGCAACCAGCTCCTTCCCCGACCCGGTCTCCCCCATGATGATCACGCTAAAATCCGACTGGGCCACACGTTTGACTTCCATAGTGACCCGCACCACAGCATCACTGGGCCCCATCATTTCCTTGAGGGGTCCGACATCGGAAACCTGTGTGGCCATATACCGGAGTTTCCGTTTGAGCTCCCGGTCTGCCAGCGCCCGGCCGACTATCCGGACCATCTCGTCATTGTCAAACGGTTTGGCCAGGAAATCGTAAGCTCCTTCTTTGATCGCCTTGACGGCATTGCCCGTATCGACGTATGCCGTGATCATGATCACGGTGAGGTCCTGATCTATTTCCCTGGTCCGCCTCAAAACCTCCATTCCATCCATGCCTGGCATCCTGAGGTCCAGGAGCATGATTTCATACATTCGTGAGCGGATCATTTTTAAGGCCATTTCCCCTTCATAGGCAATCTGGGCTGAAATCCCTTCTCTCTCTAAGGAATGTGAGAGCATCTGACAAAGCTCTTCATTATCATCAACAATCAGGACTTGTGCTTCCTCTTTACTCATCTTTATAATCCCTCAAATGATTGGATGACAGATTAATGATAGATGGGATAGATCACACGGATATTTTTAGGGAGCCATTCCTTTACGGAATGGAGCATCCCCAGGAAAAGGATCCCCGTTTCCCCAGCGCGGAGGGTTCGGTGGATACGGTCGGCGATAAATTGATCCCGCTTCTTAAGCAAGGATTCCCCCAAGGCCTTTTGGCGTGCTTCCATTCTCGGCGATTTTGGATTCCTGCTTTGGGCAAAGGCCTGCTTGTTGAGCTCATATTCTTCAATAAGAAGGCTGGAAGATTCCGTTCCCATGATTGTGGCCCCCCTTTCCATTAAACGGAGAAGAAGGCGATGGTTCCGGCTCCCTGCCCTGGCTAAGTCAGCAACGATTTAAGCCTCCCGGCCACAAACGGGTAATCCATCCTGGTATAAAAGAATTTTTCCATTAGGAAGCTTAAAGCCATCGACGGTTCTTTCAATGGCCTCCCACATTTTATCGATCAATCTCACCTTACGGTTCCAAGGGGTCTGCGACAAAAATGTGGGTAGACTTGACAAATGGTTTTGTTTGTCCTATAATCTGAATGCTTATTAAGCAATCAGATTATAGGAGGTGCTTATGGAGGACTCTCTGAAGGTCCTGGAAGGGAAGAGAAAATCTTTGTATCAGCAGTTAGAGAAAACGGGCGACTTCAGACGGGGGACGATCTCCGTCAATTATCGAAAATGCGGCAAGGAAAACTGTATCTGTGCCAGGGAAGGACATCCTGGTCATGGCCCCCAATATCTATGGAACACCACCATTAAAGGGAAGAGTTATGCTAAGAATTTAAAGTTGGGGCCTGAACTGCAGAAATACCTGGACGAGATTGCCAACTATCGTAATTTCTTAAGGTTTTGCGATGAACTGGTTCAAGTGAATGAGGAGATTTGTGATTTATGGTCCGTTCCTGAGGTAAAGGGGGAGCAGGAGCGGGAGGAGCTTAAAAAAAAATTACAGAGGCGCTTCAGGAAGAAATACAGAGGGAAGTGGATCGGATTGTAAATTTATCTTGGAGAGAGAGGGAGAAGCTTGGCCGTCTGGACCTTGAATCTCTGGAGATGTATATTCGCTCTTCCATGCATTCTGTTGGCAGCGTGATCCTGGAGAAATTGTTAAACGCAGATGGGGGGGATTACCGAGGCCGGACTCAACCCTGCGAGAAGGGGCATGTTTTTGAGTTCCAAGAGTATCGAGACAAAGAGTTGCTTACCGTTTTAGGCGCCGTGACGGTCAAGCGGGCTTATTATTATGATCCGGAGTGTAAAAAGGGATGGTGTCCCAAAGATACGGCTTTGGATATTGTGGGGACCTCCTTTAGTCCGGGGGTGAGGCGGATCATGGGCCGGGTGGGAGCCTATCGGCCTTTTGCTCTTGGGCATGAGGACATTCGAGAGATGGCGGGCATCGAGGTGGGTCCCAAAGAGATCGAGAGGATTTCTTATCGATTAGGGCAGGAGGTAGAAGGGTTTTATAAGCGAGAGGTCGCTGGTTCATTATCCGATAAGGTGATCCCCATCCAGTCCGTCCCGAAGATGTATATTTGTCTTGATGGGACAGGGGTTCCGGTGGTGAAGGCCGAAACGGTAGGGAGAAAGGGGAAGGGGGAAGATGGGCAGGCGAAGACCCGAGAAGCGAAGTTAGGCTGCATTTTTACTCAGACCATCGTGGATGAAAAAGGCTTTCCGGTAAGAGATGAAGGTTCGACCAGTTATGTCGGGGCCATCGAAACGACGGAGGCGTTTGGGGGGCGGATTTATGGGGAAGCCGTGGGGCGGGGTTTAGAGAGGGCGCAGAAGGTTTGTGTGATCGGAGATGGAGCTTCTTGGATATGGAATCTTGCGGAGGAACAATTTTATGGAGCGGTTCAGGTAATTGATCTTTACCATGCTCGGCAACACTATTGGAATATTGCCCGGGCCGCTTTTAGCTGTGATCAAGAAAAATTAAAGCATTGGACAGACAAACGCTGCAAGGAATTAGATCAGGGGGAGGTAGAAAAAGTCATTGAAGCCATCCAGTCTTTGTCGCCATCCACAGATGAGCAAGAAGAGGTGTTTGAAAGAGAAGCTGGTTATTTTGCAAAGAATAAAGACCGGATGCGTTATGATTCCTTCAGAAGGCAAGGTTTGTTCGTAGGCTCTGGGGTGCTGGAAGCGGGATGTCGCACCGTGATTGGGCAACGCCTTAAGCAATCCGGAATGCACTGGACCGTGAGAGGAGCAAATAATATTATTGCCCTACGGTGTTGCCTCATCAGCAATCGTTGGGAAGATTTTTGGGAGGATCGAGCCTGTGCTTAAATACCATACCCATAAATTTGTCGCACACCCTCTGTTTCATTGGGGACACCTCCCAAATTTTATAAACTCTCCTTTCTTGGCCGTCCCGACTTCCTCGAAAAGATATTTCGTTCAAGAATTTTCTCAAGGATTATTAAAAACTCCTCGCTTCCAAAAGGTCTACCCGCTGAAGTTGCCTTCCTAATAGAATCTTCTATTTTCTGGTTCTCCTGTCTTAAAAATTCAATTTTCCTGAAATGTAAGCTTAAACGCATCGTGCTGACGGGGTCAAAACTAATGAGTCTTCTTAAAGTACTAAATTATCTCCATAAAAAAATGGGAAAAGGTTTTTCCGTCTGTCTTTATCGATTACCTCTCAAATGTCATGACATCGATTACCTGGATGTGTCAGGAAATCGGTTACTCTTAAGGCCGATGTCCTGACACTTGTCAATTACCGTTTAAAATTATATTGTTGAACGAGATTTTAGAGGAGTTTATGAGGAGCTTATAGTCTCCCCATCAGTCACTCTTTGAAAGCTTGTTGGTATTCCGCCCAGAGCAATTCTTTGTTGATCCCATGGTCGATAAAGTCCCAGGGAAAATTCTCTTCCCAAGCTCGTTCCCGGTAAACATAAAAATCAGGATTCACATCCACGGAGCGGTAGGCCTGCGGCCAGTTTCCCCCCAGAGCGTGGGCAGCCAGCAGGAATCTCCCCACTCGTCGATCGCCGCGGGATAAAAGGGTCTGCAAGTAAGACCATTTGGGTACATCCGCCGCAACCGAAACACCTTTCTCCTGGCGAAGTCCTCTTCGCACCATCTTGATTTTTTCGTTTAAATTGCGAACATCCTCAAAAGGATGCCATTGGAAAGGAGTGCCAGGCTTGGGAACGAAGGGGTTAAGGCTGAGGAGAATTCTTTCTGCCCCCTTTTTCCCTCGACTTCTTTCCCGGATATGATGGCGGATCTTCTTGGTTAAGTCCACAATCCCTTTGATATCTTCCGTTTTTTCCTCTGGCAGACCGATCATAAAGTAAAGGCGAAAGCTGCGAATTCCCCGATCCGTTAAGACCTCGGCAGCGTGAATGATTTCCTGTTCTGTAAACCCCTTGCGGATAATCCTGCGCATCCTTTCCGAGCCGGCTTCTGGGGCCAGGGTAATGGTCTTCTGCCCGCTATCACGAATCAGGTCGGCCAGTTCGGGGGTAAGGGAATCGACTCGCAGGGAGGAAAAGGAAAGGGGTCGCTGGGAATGTAGAACCTCTCGTCCGAGAGAAAGGAGGTCGGGGTAATCCGAGATGGCCGCACCAACCAGGCCGACTTTGGTCCCCGGGCCTGAAGCTCTCAAGGCCATCTCTTGGAGCCGGGGACCATCCCGCACGCGGTGGGGGAAATAGGTGTAACAGCCGGCGCAAAAACGACAACGCCGATGGCAACCCCGACTCAGCTCCAGTAGAAACATGCCGGAAAGCTCCGTGTTGGGGGTTAACAGCGAGGAAACCGTCAAGGAGCTATTCAGATTTTTAAGCCAGACCCTCTTCACCCGGGGCGGAGCGGTTTCCCGGGGGATCCAAGACTCAATCGTTCCCTCCGGCCGGTAGGTTACGGAATAAAATTGCGGAACGTAGATCCCTTCTATAGTCATCAATTCATTCAACAGTTCTTCTTTAGACTTGCCCTGTACTTTCCCTTCTCGCAAAACCTGTATGAGCGGACCCGCAATTACTTCGGCTTCCCCGATGACAAAAAAATCCACAAAGTCCGCCAGGGGTTCGGGGTTCATCAATACGGTCGCTCCTCCCGCCATAACCAGCGGATCCGCTCCCGTTCGCTCTTGGTTGCGCAAAGGAATCCTGGCCAATTCCATCATCTGGAGGAGGTGGGGATAATCATTCTCGTAAGAGATGGAAAAGGCCAGGATATCAAAGCTACGGACCGGCTGTTGAGACTCCAGAGAAAAGAGTGGGGTTTCCGTCCGGCGATATTCGGCAACATCTTCTGGATCGGGCAAAAAAACCCGCTGGCATACCGTGTTGGGCTGTTCGTTGAAGAGCCGATGAACGGTCTGAAAACCTAAGTTGGACATGGCCGTGTAATACCGGTGGGGATAGGCCAGAGCAATGGATAACTTTTCCCCAAAGCCATTGGGAAACGACGGCTGCCCGGATGGCCAAGTTCTCGTCTCTTGGGCAAGAAGTTTTTTTGCTTTGGCAATCAATTTGCTGGACACGCTTCACCAAAGAGAGCCTTCAGCCATCAGCAGTCCGCTTTCAGCCTCGGTTTTTTTCCCCGACCGCTGATCGCTGATTGCTGACAGCTTATTCAATCCGCTTGCTTTCTCAAAAAAGTGGGGATATCGTATTCATCCTCTATTAAATTGGATAGGATGCGGCCCCGAAAGGATCGAATCGGTTTTTCTTTGCTCTCGACGCTCTTCTCCTGGCGAATGAAGGCCGGGATATCCCGGTTGCTCTCCTTATCCTTGCGGTTGAAGCTAACTACCATCTTCTCTGGTTCAGGAGAGGCCGTCCGAGACTCGGGAATGCGCTCTTCAACTTCGTCGGCCTTCCCGAATCCGGTGGCAATCACCGTAACCCGCATCTCCTCCCTCAGGTTCTCATCAATCACGGCTCCGAATATGATGTTGGCATCTTCGTGGGCCTCTTCCTGCACGAGGGTAGATGCCTCGTTCACCTCATAGAGGGTCAGGTCCGGCCCCCCGGTAATATTGATCAAGATGCCCCGTGCACCAGCGATGGTGATGTCTTCCAAGAGGGGGCTGGAGATGGCCCGCTGGGCGGCTTCGATGGCACGATTCTCTCCGCTCGCTGCCCCCGTCCCCATCAAGGCCAGACCCATTTCAGACATGACCGTGCGCACATCGGCAAAATCCAAGTTTATCAACCCGTGGACTGTAATGAGGTCCGATATTCCCTTGACCGCTTGCAGGAGAACTTCATCCGCTTTGCGGAATGTTTCCAGCAAGCACATATCCCGTCCGGCAATATTCAGCAATCGCTGGTTGGGAATGGTAATTAACGTATCCACATATTTGCGCAACTCCTTCAAACCTTCTGCTGCTTGCCGTTGCCTTTTTCTGCCTTCGAACAGGAACGGTTTGGTGACCACAGCGACCGTGAGCGCCCCTGCCTCTTTGGCGATGGAGGCGAGAATCGGTCCCCCGCCTGTTCCCGTGCCCCCTCCTAACCCGGCAGTGATGAAGACCATGTCGGCACTCGTCAGGATCTCCCGGATTCGGTCTCTATCTTCTAAAGTAGCATTTTTACCGATCTCCGGGTTGGCCCCTGCCCCTAAACCCTTGGTCAACTTCGCTCCCAACTGAATTTTCATGGGCGCGTGGCACGCAGCCAAAGCCTGAGCATCGGTGTTGGCTCCGATGAATTCCACCCCGTTCAGGTTGGATCGGATCATGGTGTTGACGGCGTTGCACCCTCCGCCACCGATTCCCACTACCTTCAAGTTGGCCCCGGTATTCTTGCTTTCTTCTAGTTCAAACATCCCCCCACCTCCTTTAATTTCTTGTATACACTCACCGCAGAGTCCACTGAGACCGCAGGGAACGTATAGAATGCAGTGCCAGAATCATTCTTTTAAAAAAAATCGCTGAACCAGCGTTTCATGCGCTGGGCTACTTTTCCAAAAAGATTGCGGTCGCTGCTTTTGAAACGCCCCTCGGAACGATGGCGTCGGCCGTATAAAACCAGACCCACGCCCGTTGCATACATGGGATTGTTCACTACATCCATCAGCCCTCCGATTCCCGAGGGATATCCCCGGCGAACCGGAAGGTTAAAAATCTGTTCAACGAGTTCCGGCAATCCTTCCAAGGAGGCCGTTCCTCCCGTGAGCACCACCCCTGAGGGAATGAGGTTTTCATAGCCGGACTTGAGGATTTCCCGATGGACCAGCGTAAAAATTTCCTCCATCCTCGGCTCGATGATTTCGGCTAAAATCTGCCTGGATAGCACTCGTGCCCGCCTACCCCCCACGCTGGGGACTTCGATCATTTCCTCCTTTTTCACCATGGAAGTCAGAGCGCAACCATATTTTGTTTTGATCTTTTCTGACTCCACCAGCGGCGTCCGCAGGCCCACTGCGATGTCATTGGTCAAGTGGTTGCCTCCCAGGCCGAAAACGGCGGTCTGCCGGACCGCTCCCTGGGAGAAAACAACTAAATCCGTGGTCCCCCCGCCGATATCCGCCAGAGCGACCCCCAGCTCTTTTTCATCCGGAATGAGTACCGCTTCGCTGGCGGCCAACTGTCCCAAAACGATGTCATTCACCTCCAGGCCTGTCCGGTTGCAGCAGCGAATGATATTTTGAGCCGAGGTCACGGCGCCGGTGACGATATGCACCTTGGCTTCCAAACGCACGCCGGACATCCCCAAGGGTTCCATAATTCCATCCTGTTCGTCCACGATGAACTCCTGGGGCAGGACATGGATGATTTCTCGATCCATGGGGATGGCCACGGCCCGGGCCGCGTCGATGACCCGTTTCATATCGCTTTCCGAAACTTCCCGATTTTTGACGGCCACGATCCCATGGCTGTTCAATCCCCGGATATGGCTACCCGCGATCCCGCAATAAACCGAATTGATCTCCACCCCAGCCATCAACTCCGCTTCTTCCACGGCTTTGCGGATCGACTCCACTGTGGCATCAATGTTGATCACCACCCCTTTGCGCAGCCCTTTGGAAGGGTGGGTGCCGATGCCCGCGATGTCCACACCCCCATCGCTCACTTCCGCCACGATGGCGCAGATCTTCGTGGTGCCTATGTCTAAGCCGACAACAATATTTTCCCTCTTGCCTTTCTTACCCATGGGGGGTCCCCCTTCGCCAGGATCTGTTCACCGCTTCCTTTTCCTTCTCTTTTTCCCGCTCTTTCATTTTAACCACGACTTTCCGGGGATAATTAAGATCCACGTACTCCACATCCTTGGATCTCTGCTGTAAGTCCGGTAAAACCTTTTCCAGGAGACTTATTTTTTCAGAAAGCTTTCCCGAACCCAGGCGGATAAGCATTCCTTTATCTAAGGTAAAAAGCGTGAGCCCGTCTTTTTTGCTGAGGTGGATTTCGGAAACTTGCCGGAGGGTCAAGACTTTCCGTTTCCCGAGCAATTCCAGAAGTTCCAATCCCTGGAGGATCAAGCTCATAGCTTCTTTATCCCGGGCTCTAACCTCTCGGTATTGCAGCCCCGTGAAAACCGGTAAATCTATCCGGTCTTTGGGCCCTGCTTTTTTAAAAACTTCCCCGTGGCGGTCGAGCAGGTATAGGTCATTCAAGAGGATAAGGGCCAGGGGGACTCTTTCTTGAACTTCGATAATCAAAGCCATTCTGGACCAATCTCGTCGCACGGTGGCCTTTTCCACCCAGGGGTGCCGAGCCAACCGATTGCTGACTTCTTTTAAGTCCAAGTTCATCAGGCTGGCCCTGAAGTCTATCCGGGATAGATTCAACAACTCGGTTTCGGTGACGTTCACGCAACCCATGATCTTGATTTCTCCTACCTTCAGGCCCGCAGTACGCTGAAAATACTGGTAGGCCGTGAAGCCCAGCATCGTAAGGCTGGCCAACATAATGAGGCTAAGAGCCGCCTTACCGATTCTTCCGGCCCAGACCCAGAGCTGGCCGGTATTTTCCCCCTGGAATCGGCGTATTTTCTGCTTTGCTCTGATTCGATTGTGGCCAGCCATCCCTTCACTTTTCCAAGGCCTTCCAGCCTATCTTTCATTTCAGCCTTTTTACCGGAATTTTCAATCGTGCCCCCAGGAGGATTCGCTCCACCAAATTCGGGAAGTCGACCCCCGCCCCCCTGGCGATCTCCGGCAGGATGCTCAAGCCGGTCATTCCGGGTAAGGTGTTCACTTCCAAGATAAAAAATCGGCCGGAATCGCCGGTCTCCTCCCGGTACAACATGTCTACCCGTGTGGCCCCCTCACAGCCTAACAAACGGTGAGCCTCCAGCCCTAAATGCAAAGCCTGAACGTAATCGGCCTTCGGCAGCGGTGCTGGAAGCAAATGCTCGGCCAACCCTTCCGTATACTTGGCTTCATAGCTATAGAATTCCACCTTGGGGACGATTTCTATCGCCCCCAGGGGGGCATCATCCAAGATCCCAACCTCAATCTCTCGCCCTTTGATATATTCTTCTATCAATATCTCGGAGCCGAAACCAAAGGCCTTTTCCATCGCCCTGGGGATCTCTTCTTCCTCGGAGACGATCGCCACCCCCACACTGGAACCTTCCTGGGACGGTTTGACTACGATGGGCAGAGAAAAGGGAAGGCTGGTAAGATCGAATTTTTTCCATCCCCCTATGGCCACGACCCTATGCCGGGGTACAGGCAGACTATGAAGCATGAAAATCTGCCGGGAAACCACCTTGTTCATGGAAAGCGCGCTGGCCAAAACCCCTGAACCCGTATAAGGAATGCGCATCATCTCTAAAAGCCCCTGGACTGAACCATCTTCCCCCAGTCGCCCGTGCAGTCCGATGAAAGCTACGTCGATTTTTTTCTCCACTAAATGCTGGGCCAACTGCTGATCAGCCTCAATGGGCCAGGCATTATATCCCAACTCCTGCAAGGTCTGGCAAATGGCGTTTCCAGACATCAAGGAAACTTCCCTCTCTGCCGACATCCCTCCCATGAGCACCCCGATACGTTTTCCCTTGAATTCTTCCCGCTTCCCCATCGGATGAGTGCCTAAAGTGAACTAAAGTTAAAATAAACTAATACAAACGAAATAAATCATTTTCCCCCCCACCCCTCCCTCCCCCTCAAGGGGGGAGGGTTAGGGTGGGGGTAATGTAACTTCATTTAAGACGTTTGTATTAATTTGGACACAGATTTCCACGGATAAACGCAGATAACTATTTTCTGTATTTTTGGCATTGAATATCTTTAAAATCTGTGTTCATCTGTGTCCAAAAGCAATTTCCTATACAATGAACTTAAAACTCGAAACTTGATTTTTTTCTTCAATCTTCCCCGACCACCTGAATCTCCGTCTCTAACCACACCCCCTTTTCTTTAAAAACTTTTTCCCGGATGATTTCAACCAGGGCTAAGATATCCCGGGCGCGAGCTTTCCCGCGGTTGACGATGAAATTGGCGTGTTGCTCAGAGACTTGCGCATCGCCAATGCGGCTCCCCTTCAGACCCGCTTCTTCGACGAATCGACCCGCGGGTCCCTGGACAGGGTTCTTGAATACCGACCCGGCACTGGGGAGGTCCCAGGGCTGTTTTGCCCTCCGCCACCGGATATTTTCCTCCACCTTGGCCTTAACCTTCTGACCATTTTCGGGACGTAAGCGAAATTGAGCCCCGAGAATAACTGCTCCCTTTTCCACCTCCAATGAACGGTAGGAAAATCTTAATTGATTTTTTCCTTTCTCCGCTATATTCCCTTCCGGATCCATCAAGCGCACCGAATGAAGAACCCCTTTCATTTCCTCCTTGAATGCCCCCGCATTCATGAAGATAGCTCCGCCCACCGTTCCAGGAATTCCGGCGGCAAATTCCATCCCGGCCAGCCCCTTCTCTGAAGAAAATTCGACGAGCTTGCCTAAGGGCCCACCGGCTTCGGCCAAGATCAGGTTTTCCTCCGGACCTCCTCCTACTTCCTCCAGGCACAGGAATCCCCGCGATAAAGAGATCGCCATGCCCCGAACTCCCCCATCCCGTACCAAAAGATTGGTCCCGTTTCCAAGGACGAAGTAACGGACTCCTCGTTGCTTACACCAGCCCAAAATTTTCTGCAGGTCTTGGATATCGGAAGGGAAGGCCAAATAATCAACTCGCCCCCCAACCCGAAAAGAGGTGTAATCGGACATGGGAACCGAGGCCAGGATTTCTCCTTTAATCATTCCTGACAATGGCAAAAGATCAGACATCAACACTAAGCCTCTAAGAAATACGCATAGCGCATAGCGTTTTGTATTTGTTTTTCTTGCTTTCCATCCCTACACCCAACCCCCTATACCCTATTTTTCTTTCTGCGCCTTGCGCCTTACGCCTCTTTTTAGTTGTTTGATCAACGCTTCGCCAGTTTTCCAAACATCCCCTGCCCCCAGCGTAAAGACTATATCTCCAGTTCTTAATCTGGGCAGCAGCCGATCGAGAATTGTGCTTTTATCTAAAACTAAGGTCACATCCTTGTGTCCATGTCCTTTGATCCCCTCGTAAAGCCCCTGGACATTCACTCCCGGGATAGGATCTTCCCCGGCGGGATAGATCCCGGTCAGGAAAAGGACATCGGCCTGATTAAAGGCGGTTAAAAATTCCTTGAACAGGTCCCGGGTGCGGGAGTAACGATGGGGCTGGAAAACAACCACGGTTCGCCGCTCCCACCCGCTTTTGGCCGCACTCAGCGTCGCCTTGATCTCCGTGGGATGATGCCCATAATCATCCACCACCATCACCCCATCCCATTCTCCTTTAATCTGAAACCTTCTTTGCACCCCGCTGAATGAACCCAAGGCCTGTTGTATGACCTCAAAGTTTAAATCCAGCTCCGAGGCGGTGGCGATGGTGGCCAAAGCATTGTAAACGCTGTGCAATCCGGGCATCTGAATGGAGATCTGCCCCAATTCCCTCTCGTTGGCGAAAACCCGAAAGGAGGTAGCCAACCCATGATAGGATATATCGGCTGCGCGGAAGTTCGCCTGGCTACTCATACCATAAGTCACATACCGCTTCTGTACCTGAGGGATCAAGGCCTGGACGTTTTCCTGATCTATGCAGAGTATGGCCAGCCCGTAGAAAGGGACTTTGTTGATGAATTCCAAGAAAGCCTTTTGGATTTCTTCAAGGTTGCGGTAATGGTCCAGGTGTTCCGGGTCGATGTTGGTCACCACGGCGATCGTCGGCGAAAGCTTTAAAAATGAACCGTCGCTTTCATCGGCTTCAGCCACTAAGAGCTCTCCCTGTCCTAATTTGGCGTTAGAACCAAAGATGTTCAGCTGGCCCCCGATCACCGCCGTGGGATCGAGGCCTCCATGGGCCAAGACGGTAGCAATCATGGAGGTGGTGGTCGTTTTGCCATGGGTCCCAGCGATGGCCACACCGTATTTCATGCGCATCAGCTCCGCCAGCATTTCAGCTCGAGGAATCACGGGGATGATGCGTTCATGAGCTGTGATCACTTCGGGATTATCCTTCCGTACTGCCGAAGAAATTACCACGACATCTGCATCTTTCAGGTTTTCCGATCGATGGCCAATAACAACTTCTGCCCCCAGCCGTTGCAGACGCAAAATGGTATCTGACTCCACCAGGTCTGAACCCGAAACCCGGTAGCCGAGATTGAGCAGAACCTCGGCAATCCCGCTCATGCCGATTCCGCCGATGCCCACAAAATGCACCCGACGGATCCTGCGTTTCATGCCCAAGGTATTTTTATCCATTACCCACCATTTCATAACAAAGGGTAACAATCTTTTGCGCCGCATCGGGTTGGGCTAAGGCGGCGGCCCGCTCTCCCATCTTTTTCATGCGGGGAGGATCGGCGATGAGCTCCTTCAGGATTCTGCTCAAATGGACGCCGGTCAGGTCTCCATTGGTTACGAGCACGGCGGCACCGGCATCCACCATGGTCTTGGCATTGAGCGTCTGGTGATCATTAGCCGCGTGCGGGTAGGGCACCAAAATGGCCGGCAGCCCTGTGGTCATCAATTCAAAAAGGGTGGTGGCTCCGGCCCGGCACAAAACCAAATCGGCCAGAGCATAGGCTCGATCCATGGCGTGGATGAAAGGATAAACTTCCGCAGCGAACGCTTCCCGTTGGTAAGCTTCCTGTACTTCCTGATAATCTTTCTGGCCGGTCTGATGAATGATGTGTAATCTTTCCTTCCACTCCCGCAAATAAATCAACGCTTCCTTCATGGCCTGGTTCAGATGGTGTGCACCCTGACTTCCCCCAAAAATAAAAATGGTGAATTTGGCCGCCGGTTTACGTTCCTGCCGAATCCCCGGCGAGCGAATCATGCCCCTCACCGGATTGCCGGTCAGAAAGGTCTTGCCCCGGGAAAAGTGCCGGGCAGAATCCGCGAAAGAAACAAAGATTCGATCCACAAACCGGCCCAGAATCCGGTTGCTGAGTCCGGGAAAACTATTCTGCTCGTGGATGGCGGTATGATATCCCAAGGCCCAAGCGGTCAAAACCACTGGCCCCGAGGCATACCCCCCCACGCCCAAAACAATATCAGGTTTGCAGGAACGAAGCAAACTCCAGGATTGGAGCAGGCTCTTGGGAGCAGCCATCAGGCTCCGAAATTTCTCCCAGACCGATTTTCCCTTTACCCCGGCCACGGCGATGGTTTCCAGCAGATAACCTTCCCGCGCCACAATACTGGCCTCCAACCCTCGGCGACTTCCTACCAAGAGAATTTCATTATGCCGTTCTCGATCTTTAAAAGCTTCAGCCACGGCCAGGGCCGGGAAGAGGTGCCCTCCCGTTCCCCCTCCGGCGATCATGATTTTCATTGGCAACTCTCACAGCGCGCGAAGAAATATTCAGAAGAATTCCTACGGCCACTAAATTGATGATCAATGATGTTCCCCCATAACTAATGAAGGGAAGCGTCGACCCCTTCGTCGGCAGCAACCCCATGACAACTCCCATGTTGAGGAGGGTTTGAACCGCTATCAGGGTGGCGATTCCCAAGGCCAAATAGGCCCCGAAAAGGTCGGAAGCCCGCCAACAAATCTGAAAACCACGAATGATTAATAAAGCAAAAAGGATGATGACCACGGTCATACCCAGCAGACCCAGCTCTTCCCCGATTACGGCCAGGATGAAATCGGTATGAACTTCCGGAAGGTAGAAGAGTTTTTGCTTGCCGTCACCGAGCCCAACCCCGAAAATTTTTCCGGCACCGAAAGCCAGAAAGGACTGAATAATCTGGAAGCCGGCATTTCCCGGATCACTCCAGGGATTCAAAAAGGTAAGGAGCCTCTCTTTGCGGTAATCCGCCCGCAAGGCTAAAAAAAGTAAAGCCGGCAGAGCTGCCAGGAGGGTGGACCCCATAAAAAGAAGCCGGGTTCCCGCCACAAAGAGCATGATAAAAACCAAGGCTGCAAAGACAATTCCGGTTCCAAAGTCGGGTTGTTTAAGAACCAAGACGAAAAAAATTCCCAGTACAATCACGTAGGGGAGGAAACCCGCGCTAAAGCTCTTCATCCTCCCTTCTTTCCTGGCCAAGGAGTGCGCCAGATAAATAACCAGGGCAAGTTTAGCCAGTTCCGACGGCTGAAAAGACAGGAAAGAGAATTTTAACCAGCGGGCCGATCCCCCCACTTCATGGCGCCAACCTGGCAGTATCAGAATCCCCAAGAGCACCAGGCTCAGCAGTAAAAGGGGAAGGGCTAAAATTTGCCAGCGCCGGTAATTCATCTTCGCCAATAAAAACATCAAAGGAATTCCCAAGGCCGCGGCCACGGCTTGCTTCTTCAAGAAATGATAGGAATCTCCTAACCGCTGGCCGGCGACTGCGAAGCTGGCGCTATAGACCATGACGATCCCCAACCCCACCAAGGCCATCACGGTAACAAGAAGAAGGATATCGGATCTTTGTTCAGAGCCCATGGGCAAGAGCTTTCTTCCCCGGTGAATTTTTACTCAATTCCTGAACGATGGTTTTAAAACGCTTCCCGCGCTCTTGATAGTTCTCGAACATGTCAAAGCTCGAACAGGCGGGGGAAAGAAGAACGACATCGCCTGGAGAAGCCTTGGAAGATGCCCAGTGTACAGCTTCCTCCAGGGTACCCAATTGGACTGTTTCCGTGAGCCCCCCCAACGCTTCCTCCATCCTTTCTTGGGCTTCCCCGATCAGGGCCATTCCTTTTACTTGGGTTACAATCATGTTTTTCAGCGGGCTATAATCTCCGCCTTTGTCCTTTCCTCCGGCGATCAGCAAGACGGGCTCCCGGAAACTCATCAAGGATTTCACCACGGAACCTACGTTTGTGCCCTTAGAATCGTTAAAAAAACTTACTCCGTCAATATCCTGCACCCATTCCAACCGGTGCTCCAGTCCGGGAAATTCCTCCATCACCTTCTGCAAAACTTCCGACGGGCAGCCACAAATTTTGCCCGCCGCAACCGCTGCCATTATGTTTTCCAAATTGTGGGCCCCCCGGATTTTCAAACGCTCCAACCCAAATCTTTCTTTTTTCCCATCTCCGCCCTGGAAAAAAATGGCTCCTTTCTCCAAAAAACAACCTACGGGTACTGCCCTCTGGGAACTGAAAAGAATCACTTGCGACTCTACCCGGTGGGCGAACTGGAAAGTAAGCGGATCATCAGCGTTGAGCAAAGTGTAGTCGTCTTTCCCCTGGTTTTGGAGAATTTTTCCTTTGGCCCGGATGTACTCCTGGAAATTGGGGTATCGATCCAGATGGTCCTCGGTAATATTCAAGAGGATGCTGATCTGCGGCCGAAAATCCACGATTCCTTCCAGTTGGAAGCTACTGATTTCCGCCACTACCCATTCTTCCTCTTGAGGACCGCCCACATACTCAATGAGGGGATTGCCGATATTGCCACCCACGAAGGCCTTCCTTCCGCTGGCCCGGAGCATTTCGCCAATCAAAGTGGTAGTCGTCGTTTTTCCGTTGGTACCCGTGATGCCGATCAACGGCCGGCGTAAGAACTTGAAAGCCAACTCCATTTCGCTGATTACCGGAATTCCATTGGCCCGGGCTTGCACCAGCGGCTCAATATCCATGGGCACACCCGGACTGACCACGATGAGATCCTCTTCCCCGAAGAATTGGATGGTGTGCCCGCCCAACTCCCATTCAACCGGAAGATCTTGTAGGGCTTTCCGGGCCGCCTCGATTTCTTGGGCCGGTTTGGCCTCCGAAATTTTCAGCCTAACGCCTTGACGGGCCAAAAAACGGGCAGCGGCAATACCGGTGCGGGCTAAGCCTACAACCAGAACTTTTTTCCCTTGCAGTTCCATAGGCCTCAATGGTTCGGACCTAAATTGAGCGACTCTTTTAAGCCACAAAGAACACGGAGATTAATTTTATAGTAAAGTAGCGAAAAGGATTTTACTGCCTTGATTTATCTTAACCTTCCTCTGTACTACTTACGTTCAATTTCTGAAAATTTTATTAAGCAATCCCCCCCACCCTATCCCTCCCCCTCGAGGGGGGAGGGTTGGGAGGGGGTGATTTCTTTTGGTTGCGGCTATGCCGC